>Ga0081473_152170_pt1 | contig 139785 bp, 167 predicted proteins | sample CisSprmetagenome_FD_70977 | JGI IMG/M metagenome (GOLD analysis project Ga0081473, IMG submission 70977) | Hypoxic/sulfidic aquatic microbial communities from Cistern Spring, Yellowstone National Park, USA v2 (version 2) | ecosystem: Environmental > Aquatic > Thermal springs > Hot (42-90C) >...
GAGAGCTCACATCGACCCCGCGGTTTGCTACATCGATGTCGGCTCTTCCCACCCTGGGGGTGCAGCTGCCCCCAAGGGTAGGGCTGCCCGCCCGTTAAAGGGGAGCGTGAGCTGGGTTTAGACCGTCGCGAGACAGGTCGGACTCTAAGGGTAGGGGGTGCGGACCGCCTGCGGGAAAGGAACCCCTAGTACGAGAGGAACAGGGTTCCGGGGCCTCCAGTTTACCGGTTGTCCGGTAGGGCACTGCCGGGCAGCCGCGCCCTGAGGGGTAACCGCTGAAAGCATCTAAGCGGGAACCCCTCCCCTAAAAGAGGCGGTCAGGCGGGTTACCGCCAGGGCTTCCCCTAGAAGAGGGGGTTGATGGGGTGGGGGTGTAAGCCCCAAGGCTTTCGCCGAGGGGTTCAGCCCGCCACTCCCAATCAGCCCAGCCCTTAGTTTCCCTAGGCGGTTATGCGAAAGTCGTCTGGTACCAGCCGAGAGCCCTTTACATTTCCATTTCACTATTTTTCACAGTACACGTTAAAGATTATACTTAATAGGGGAGATAGAAAAGGTATTAAACTATAATGTACATTACCATTTATGGCAGGGGAGATTATTCGGCTTTTGTATAGGTTAGACAAGTAAATTTGAAGATTTCATCATTACTAATGTTTTACCCAAGTTAGGCTTTTCAAAAATAATGAAAACTAGTGGTCCTAATGATAAAGGTTGTGACGCTATAGCCATCAAGGATGAAGTTTATTCTCACTATAGGTACTGTATACAGATAAAGAGATATAGTAAGACAACAAGGGTTGGAATTAATGATATAAGGGAAGTGATTGACGGGATTGATATATATATATAAGTGTGATAGGGGGCTAATAATAACTACATCAAGTTTTTCACCTGAAGCAATAAGTAGAGCGAAATCTAAGAATATTGAGTTATCATTTTCCTCGTTTTTAAGAAGGCTTGTCACGGATATTTTACTAGAGCCTAATTATTTGATCCCGTACTAGGAAAGAATTTTATGTCCTCGACTGAAATATACCTAGAATAATGATGTTTTTAGCAATTACACAGCGGTGTTAAACATCTATGCATTAAGGACTATAAAAATGCCGTAATATATGTCATGTACTCTATCCTCGGGCTAATGATGTGACTTATCACCAATCTAGTTCCCATCCCTTTCTACAACATGTATGATATTTAAAAAGGTTTGCAGTTTCATATATGTCTATATCAGCCATCATTAATATGAACTAGAAATTTTTATATATATCTAGATCAAGTAGTAAGTAGTGGAAAGGGTATGTCTCAATATCCTCCTACACCAGTAGATGAAGGAATCCTCGATAGGTTATCAGCATTATTGGGCAAACTAGGACTACCAATAACGATAACCATAGGATATGCCATAGTGAGGGAAACAGCTAGTTGTACAGCAGTAGGACTGAAGAACCTGCTACAAGAAGGAGTACAACAATACGAGATCTATCCAGCATTAGCGGCAACAAACAGAATCCTATCAAACGCAACCAACATCTTCCAAATTATCAGGCACGGTGTAATCAAACGCACAGTAGAGGGAAACTACTACTACATTGGCGGTAAGTCAAACTACTGGGCTGGAGGTAGATCATTCCACGCATACCAAGGATCAACAGAATTCACACTAAACCCCCAAGGAAAAGAGGACTCACCAATATGGCAAAAGATTAGAGAAGCAAACTCAAACATCATAGTCCTACAAGTTAAAACAACAAGACTCTCCACACAATGGGTTAACCCAAAACCACCCGAAGATTGTCAATCATTTATAGTAGGACCACTACTAAACTGGATAGAAAGCCAAGGAAGAGGAGCAATAATAACCAACTACACACCAAGATTTACGATATTCGATAAATTTGATACAAAAATACCAGGTGGAATGGTGTATAAATCTGGTGGAAAGTTAACTGCTGACCCTTTATTAGGGTTGATGAGAGCTACTTCGCTAACTCCACCTTACCCTTACTTTGCTATACTTACTCCTATACCGCCTAACCTTGGCGCAGTTCCTCCAAATATTTATGGCATAGCTAGGATACTTTTCACAGTATTCCCCGCAAGCCTGGACAAAGACTTGTGCGAATTTATCTTAATTGGTTCTCAGGAACTATGTGATCGCTTGGCAACTGATTCTTCTTATAAGGAGATGCTTGTTGGTGCTCCGGTGTTCTCTGCTTATTCTTGTCCTAGTGGTTGTAAGAGTGTAGGACTTGTGGGTTTCGTGTACTCAATAAACGAGAATTTGTTTGAGAAGCTTAGTAACAATAATTTCCCCTTAGCTCCTCTGTTTTTTGTGCCTGGTCCAAGTACTGTTAATGGTGAGTACACTGATCAATCGATAGAGGAGTATGCTAACTTGCTCGGTGTCGGTGATTTGTTATCTCTAAGTAAGAGGTATGTATCGAGTGCTAATAGAGCTGAGAGTGAGATTATCACTGCATTAGGTCTTTCAGCTGGTATTGCTGTTGCAATTATTAGTTTGGTTGAGTGGTATGAGGATTGGCAGAAGACTTATGATGAGGCTAAAAAGTACGGTGAGGTGGCTAAGAATGTTGTGGAGAGGATTAGAAATTATTTGAACTCCTCTCGTCAGTACGAGTTGTTGAGTTACGTTGATGAGTGTGTCGCTGATTCGATTGGTGAGCTCGGAGAGGAATCGTTAAATGAGGACGAGTTATACGATTCCTCGCTGAAATGCGTGTTAGAGCACAGGATAAGAGGATACCCAACGATAGAATAAGGAAATATATGGCCTTTCAACCCTTCTTTTACCGCGTGAACAAACTTTGTAAACTCCTTCATTTTTGAATATCATTCGGATGTAAGACAAGAAATTACTTAGGAGATAACTCTTTAAGTAATAAAGTGAGTTCTCTCTCTAATAGCATTTATAATTATATTCAACATTTCTGGATAGGCAGCTAAACGCATCTCTCAATATTTACCTCAAGATGTGCGGGTTTCTCCGCATCCGTGATATTCCGCGGATGTGGGTTGGGGGTTATCTCGCTAAAGGGGCGGAGGGATAACGGAAGTGACTCTGGTGAAGCCAAGGGCTGAGGATTGATATTAAATATTATGAAATCCTATGAAGCCCAAACCCCTAACTCATACTTGACCTAAACAATTAACCTGGAACTAACCTTCTCTCCCAAATGACTAAGGCTATGGAATACTTAATCATCTCTAACCCTTGTTGACAGCCTTAGTAGCCCTCTTAAGGGATCATACACAGTCATCCATTGGGGCTAGTAGAGGGAAACGTCACTCACTCATAAGCGGAGTTCTCATTTGAAATATTATTAAAGGAAAATTTTTGGATAATCTCATAATAATATAATTAAATAAAAACAACGTTTAGAAGTGATCAAAATAACTATACTAAAGTTTTTAAATATATATAATTTATTCACTTCTCATTAGCTTTCGTCAGAAAAGATTATAGAAACTTTTGTAACTAATAATTATCAAGAAAGCTAAGTACATCTTTTGCTGATTCTAAAATTTTTCTTAGTATGTTTTCATCTATTTTAACATTCTGAGTGCGACCTTTATAGGGATGGCTAGTCAATCTTACTTCGGTCGGGTTTAAAGTATAATGGTCTACTGCTACACGATAAACATATAAGAGGTATATTTGCGGATCGAGTCCGCTACTGGCTAAGTCTTGAATAAATTGAGTGTGAGGAAAACTATCATTGTTGTTACCCTTACCCTTATTCCCTTTACAAATATTTTTTATAGACCAATAGTTAAATAGAGAGAAATACACTGCGCTAATTATTCTCCTTATAAATACATCATCTAAACTATTGCTCAAAAGACTCTCAAAATAATTTAACAGTTTATGGGGCTTTAACTCACTTGCATTGCTTGGTTGCATACTAATACCACTTTACCTGCAATGTCACCTAGACCTTCTCTATTTAGAGTATCTTTAGTATACTTTGCTAGGTACTTCCATTTTTCCCAATCACAATTGTCTATGCGAATTTCTACGAATAATGGTTGCGAGGATTCTACGTCTTCTGCAATACTAATGCTAGAAATATTAATTGGAAATGTATTACTCAGCCATAAGACTGTTGACGCTAAACCCCTTAGATCTACAAAATTACTGATCCTGTTCACGCTATCCTTATCAATATAAGTTTTCAATATTTCTAGAGCTTCTTTCTCATCAATCATATTAAAAATACTACGGATAGAATTACTATAGGTCTCAGTAGTAGTGGTTACTGGAATATACTTAGAGGAAATACTGATTTGTGTTGACTCCAAGTTAGAGTATATAGTGAAATTCTCCGTCATGTTTTCTCACCTATTTTGTGCCAGCTTATCTTTGGGGTCCATCTTAACGTATATAGAGGTTCTTGTCGCATCTTAAATTGAGTATTTTTAGACGCCATTATTGGTTCTATCTCAAGTCTAATTAAATATTCACCAATTTTCGCATCTTTATAAATTACTTCTTCATAAGCTGAGATTTTATCGTCTATTTCCAATTCTATCCAGCCTTCATTAACTTGTTTACCTGGCTCTAGAATAGGTTTATCCTTGACCTCATTTAGGGCCCCTTCAGAAGGATGCACAGATATTCCAACGATAAAATTAACATTAAATTCCACACCAAAAGGCGAAGATATTTGCAAAGGTATAACGTCCACAATTGCTGCACGCAAAATAATTATACTACCATCACTGACTTTCACATAACCTCTAACTGAGTTCCTAAAACTTATATTATTTAGTAAAGTGCTCATCATAATCAGCTGTCAACAATTTACTATTTACCATAATAATAAAAAGCTATTTCCTAATTTAAACGAGATAGTTCTAGGGATGTTTTTAAAAAGTTTTTCAAGCTTCCCTCAGACTACAAGGATTTTCCAATAAATGCTACTCGGGCTTATTTTTCTGCTTCTTCAAGGGCTATTCTCTCAATCTCCTTAACCGAGTTGTTTAATAGTGCGTTTTCTGGATAAGCAATTGAACGCATCTCTAAACATATACCTCAAGATGTGCGGGTTCCCCCACCTCTTTTTTACTTCCACTGGGAGTAAGTGGGTCGGGGTTATCCCGCTAAAGGGGCGGAGGGGTATGAGTGAGGCAATGCCCCGTGACTCTGGTGAAGCCCAAGGGCTGAGAATTGAATACAAATTTATGAAAATTCAATGAAGCCCAAACCCCACCTTTCCGAAAGCGGGACTAATTTCCTCAGCTAACCTTATGAAGAAGTCCCTCTGCAAAATTGATCACCTCAATAGCAACGTTAATGCATTCCTCTGCGTCATCTCTCTCGTAACTTATACTCATATTATACCTTGACACCAGATACTCGTCACTTAAAGACTTTAACTTACTCCTATTCTCCCTGACAAAACGATCAATCCTCTCATCATTCGTGACAGTCTTTATATGATTAAGTATGATCCTCAAGTCGTGAACGGTAGGAAAACTTCCTGTCAAAGCTATACTTAACCCCTTAAAGTAAAGAACCGAAGCTAAACTCGAGAGAAAACAGACTTCACAATAATAACCCTTTTCCAAGGATATTTTTGCTAGCTCGAGGTATCTCTTAGCCTTGGTTATAAGCTCATTAGCCTCGCTTGAGACCATAATTACTTGTAGAGTATTATAATGAATAATGAATAAAGATTTTTGCAAAAATGTCAGTTGACTAATTTCTAAAATTCAAGTATTGTAATATAAACTGAAGTTTCTAATTGGATGATGTAAGGGATTAGAATAGTTCTATGAAGAGATCGTTTGAGTTATTAATAAAGAGAAAAGAATAATTGACGATTAGCTAGAAGACTAACTTTTATTGAGTTAAAGAGTACTCCACTTTAACCCTACTTTCCCGCGTGAATACTTTCATTAACTCATCCTTTTTTAATATCATTCGGATGATGTAGTTGAACCAGTATAGTGTTTATTGGAAAAATCACACGTTAGTTATTATGTACTTCCAGAGCGTGGATCAAGACAGTGACGCTAGGAAGACACCTAGTGAAACTCTACGTTAAAGCTTAACTTATCCCTTATAGAACGAATCTCTTACCACTAGAATTTAGGGCATTTTTAATTTGTCAATCCGTTAAACCACCTCTACTCCGTGTCTTTTGGCGAGGCTCTTCAGGGCTTTGTCCTTAGTAGCTAAAGGTAATTTATTTTCTATAGCGTGGGCTAAAATTACGACGTCGTTATATCTGGATAAGCTTAACCTTTCTTTGGTTAATATTTCTAAAGCTCTACTTATAATGATATCATTGTCGCACAGGATTCTAGCCCTTTCATTAGCCACGTAACTTTTTACGTACTCTACGTTGTCGATGTTGTTAGCTCTCAGAAACCAAGTAAACTCATGGATAACTAAGGAGGGGATTAACCATTCCTCAAGGCTGTCTAATAATTCTTCGGCTTCTTTATGAAACTCCGAATCTTCTACTAGGTCATAGATTAATATGTTTGTGTCAATGACTGCTTTCATTAAAACCCCTTTCTATGTCCCTTTCAATCTCCTCGATAGTTAACTTCCTCCCCAATTTGATTCTCGGTCTTACAGTTAAGACTTTCTTTATTACTATCCTGTCCTCTTCTACGTAAAATTCTAAAATATCTCCCTCATGTATGCCTAGCCTGTTTCTTATGGAGGCGGGGATTGTAACTTGATAGTTTCTGGTAACCTTTACCCTTTCCACGACTTATTACTTGATCTAGTTATATATAAAAATTTCTAGTAACATACTCTACACCGGACTTTTATGTAAGCGGTGATTAGATATTTACAAAGTTGGGGATAAACGGATGAGCTCTCTGGAAACCAGATTGAAGAGGTGTCAGATCTTGTTGCGTATAATTGACAAGTCACAGTAGCTTCTAACTAAAATAATTGCGAAATAGTTTCACTGTGTAATGATTACACTTCTACGTATTCTTCGATCAATTTAAGAAAATATCCTTCTTCTTCCTTACTAAGTATGTGTATGTCTAATTCTACTTCTTCATCTACTTTATCGAGTATTTCTAAAGTCCTCCTTATTTTCTCCTTGCTGCTTAACTTCTCGTTGTAGATTACTGCAATATCTAAATCACTGCTACCCGTGACTCCACCTTTGACGACCGAGCCGAAGACTATCAATTTATCAACCTTTCCCAACGTTATTGCAACCTCCTTAACCCTCTGTGCTATTGTTCTCCAATTGTTTTCTAAGTACTTTATGTACTCTAGTCCTTGTAGCACCACTTTTCTCCCCAAATATCTTTTATGAGTGGAAGAATATAATTTTCGACCGTATCTAAGCAGTCGGACGCAAATCCTGAGTCAATATCAACTAATGAATATTGTCCTTCGGCCCTGCTTAACCAAGTTTAAGTCTTTCCTCTTTTCCTTTACTAACTTTTCAATTTCTTTATTATTGGTCAGTTGTGCTAGTACTGAGAGTAATTTCCTCATGTGGGAACAAGTAACCTAAGAGAAGATAAGTGGATTTTATAAGCAGTTCGGCTGATATCTGGCAGTTAGTAGCGGAAGCGTCGTGCAATCCTTCATTAAACGTCTCTTTTGCAATCCTCAAGTATTTTAACGCTCTTTCACAGAGTAATTTTGTGTTATTTATTGAGGACATTAATTAAATGTAGCAAAGTTAACTTATAATATCTAGATCGCCTTATTGCTGTGTAACTTACCTTCTTTATACTTTTATCCCTTGCACTTTCTAAGGGATCATAAAGCGGCGAATAAAGTCATTAATCTTATGATTAGTGTGTCTAAAATTCTGTTAGTCTGTCGCGTTAGTCGATTATTTAATTGCGTAATTTGTGCCTCAGTGATTTCGCTGAGGGAGTCCCGATAAGAACTCTTAAGATTGCATCCGTGTGATAGAGAGAAGAAAACGAAACAATGACGTAAGTGTTGAGACTGATCTAGATTAGAAATAAATAGATTCTGTGTATCTTACCATAAGATGAAGAAAGATATTACTTTTTGCTTACCTAATTACCTCATATATACCGGCGAACTTAAGGAACTCCTCCTCATCTTTTTCATCAATCAGGTTTAAGTCTAAAATCTCTGAAATCTCTTCAGGCAGAGATAAGTGGATTTTAACCAGCAAGTCTCTTACGCAAGTGGGGTCTAACCCCTTAACGACTAACGCTATGTCGAGGTCACTACTCCCCATTGCCTTTCCTTTTATCACAGACCCGTACACTATAGCCTCCTTTACTTCGGCGAACTTACGTGCAGTATTCAAAGTTAGTGAAGCTATCTCCCTCCAATTTTCTTCCAAGTACTTTATCCTCTCTAGCCCGAACACCACTTGTCTCCCCATACCTCCTTTACAAGCTCAATTATTTCTTTAGCCGTATTTAAGCAAATTTCTGCGTCCTCCTTTTCTAAACCGTAAGAGAAGTATTGTCCCCTTTGTCTTGCGTCTTCCAATAAAATCAACTCGCTCCTCTTATCTCTAACGAAAGTAGCTATTTTGTCCTTTAAAGCTAGCGAAGAAAGAGTCGATAAGAGTTTCCTTATCTCATGGGTTTCAGGAAATGAATAACCTAAAAACGCAATAGTCGCTTTAATTGCCAACTCAGCCGATATCTGTGACATGAGACCTGAAGCGTTATAAAGACCCTTGTTGAAAGCGTCCTCAGAAGCTTGAATGTATTCTAACGACCTTTTACAAAGTGATATATGAAGCTCGTGCACATGAAACAATCACATTATAAATTATTAACTTTTACAAAGAAAGGGGTTAAGGGGGCGGAAAGCCTCCCCACACGGATGGCCCCTTAACTTTCTGTCTAAATTTTTTATGCACTCTGTGTACTTTAATATTAGGGTTACTGGTTATGTTAATCGAGGACAGAATTTATCGCTCAATTAAATTACTGCTTTACACTGCTAAAGAGGAGAATACAGAGGTCACTGCGACTAAACTACAGAAGATTTTCTTTTTACTTGAGAAGGAGAAAGGGATTCAGTTAGGACTGGATTTTAAGCCTTGGTTCTTCGGCCCTTATTCGTCGAAATTACAAGATTATATTGATAAACTAATCGAATCAGGAGAGGTTGATGTTGAGGAGGAGGAAGTAAGAGATCCATTGATCGGAGAAATAATAGGGTACAAGAGGAGTTACGTTTTAAAGAGTGAGTTAAAGCCTGAGGAAGAGGAAAAGGAGATTGAGATGTTTTTCAGAGAATGGGTTAGGAAGAGTAGGACTGAGATCCTAAACTACGTCTACAAGAAATACCCGGAATACGGTAAATATTCCATAATTAGAGACAAGGTTTTAAGTAGGTTACAAGAATGAAGACGAAGAGGAAGTCGACTTTTGTTAACTTCCTCTTAAACTCCTTAAGCTTTTTCGATAGTACACTAGCTATATACGAAAGTATTCAGAAGGGAGAAAAGCCGTATTCAGACATAAAGTCTCTAGAGGAGCAAAAGATTTTTAATATTGCGAGATCTTTCGAAACCTTAAGTAAGGCCTTTCTTGCAACGTATGGTACACTGATAATTTATCCGGCCCTATTGATATCCGTAGTAAAGAAGGGACATGTTAAAGTACCGAGACATTTTCAGAAAATGATTAATTCATTAAAAACCTTAATAAGACAAGCCTTAAACCATGAGAAGATTATCAAAAAATTAGGTCACGACCCTATAGGAAGATCTCAAATTCCGGATCTTCTGTCAGCAACCGCGAAACTCTTAGAACAAATTGGGGAAAAACAGTTAGTGGAAGTTTATAAAAGCTTATCGAAATATTTAAGAGAGCCAGCTAATCAAAGAAGCTATGATAAACTACTAGAATTGAGAAAGAGAATTACAGCCGCAGTCCGATTTAAAGACGCATATAAGCAACTTCTTGATATAATTGAAAAGTGTGTAGAAAAACGCATGGAAGACGAGATTTGCAAAAACTTGTCAAATGAAAGCGAGCTATTATTAAACTTCTACAAAGAAAAACCATATTTAATCGATCAAGTAATAACAATGCTAGAACTAGGTTCTCAAGAACTTTTCGATAGTTTGCTATACACGGCCTATTTAGCTAGGGCTGCTGAAACTGCTGACTACATAATAGGTAGGGAGGAAATGGATGAAAAATACTTAGAAGAAGTTAGAGACCATCAGAGTGAAATGATAGAGTTTATGAAAAGAATGGCAGAAATTAATAGTGAGTTGGTAAAAGCTGATGAATTAGATGATTTTATGACAGAAGTTGAGAGTGAAGCAAGAAAGGAACTACAAAAGGAGACGGAAAAAGAGAAATCGAATAATTCTTAGGGAATTTATTATGAAGAGAAAGAAGGGTTTTTTACACATCAAAAGAACCTTGGGCCTTAAACTTTCACTCTTCTGTTTTTCATTCTTAGATCTCTTGGTAGTAGTTATACATACAGATTGATTTTTTTCTCAGTAAACTGGGGAGTTTATACAATTATTCTCACGTCGTAGATTTAACGTTAGGGTCCAACCTCATTCTTTGCTCAATTTTTCAAAATTGGATGAGAAGAAAAGCTTAATAGTTGAAAAGATAAGTAATGAATTAGGGATGAGGGGCTCAGGTCAGACCCACGGCGTCCTATCATAGGTCAACTCGTGTCGTGTTCATCATTCCCTCATCCCCGATTTCTACTTCTGTAAAAACATATTTTAAAACTTTTTTGTTTTTGTCTCAGCCCTTTTATTATCACAATATGAATATTATAGCAGTTCTTTTATTTCATTATTTTCTTTTACTTTACAAAGAAAGGGGTTAAGGGGCGAAGCCCTTATACTAGAAGACTTTAATGAATTAGGGAGGAGGTAAGTTAGGTTAAAGAGGTAAGGGAGGTTAGTTAGTAGGTAAGGAGGGCAAGCAAGGTAAGCAAGACTAGGTTAGCAAGACAAACCGGGGTTAAGGGACTAAAACTATGTTTTTCATAATAATTCTATCCAACTAACTTCAAATCCCGCATATATACATAAAAGATAAACATATGTAACATTTATAATTATACCACAAAATTAAATTCATTTTTCAGAATGTTTACACTTAAATTCACTGTTTCTATAATCTGAGATTAAAAATTATCGCCATGGAAATTTAGCTTGTTACCTAAATTAAAAAACACCGTCTAGTTGGTTACTCTTTCAATTTAGGGCTTTGCGGTTAGCGATACTTTATCTGGAAAGTGAGCCATAAACTTCTTCACTTTTGGGCTTATAACTAACTTACAGTATGGTTGATTAGGGTGTTTTTCGAAGTATTTATGATGGTATTCTTCAGCCTCATAAAAGGCGTCAAATGGCTTTAATTCTGTTACTACTTTTTTACCGAGTTTTTTCTCTACTTCTTTGATAACTTCTTCTGCTATCTTACGTTGCTTCTCGTTATGGTAAAGTATAATAGATCGGTACTGAGGGCCTACATCATTCCCCTGTCTGTTAGGAGTTGTAGGGTCATGGATCTCGAAAAAGATCTCTAAGAGTTCTCTATAGCTTATGACAGAGGGGTCGAAAGTTATTTGGACTACTTCCGCATGTCCTGTTAAGCCTGTACAAACGTCATCGTAAGTGGGGCTATGCATCCAACCGTTTGTCCCTACACTTTCATTTCAATCATTTTATGTTCAATCATGATCGAGTGTAGGGACTTAGCCCTCAACCACCTACCAAACTTAACGGTAGGTGGGTCATGGGACTCCTTAGAGCCCAACGGCACGGGGCTCACATCTCCAGCTCTCCTCGTTAAGTTGTACAGTGCAACTACATCCCTATGCCACTTTTCCTTCCCCTTCTCACAAACACCAACCCTTGGGGCATCACCCCCATCGGGTTGGTAAACTATCTTTGCTCCGTGGATTGGACAAGTTGAAGAAGTATAAGATGGGTTAACCAAAATTACTGGAACGCCAAACTCCCTAGCCTTCTCGATAATAGCATTCTTCATTGAGGAAAACGCTGAACGGTAAATCCTCAACCTAAGCTGTTTATCCTTCACGTCCTTTATCATATGCTCTGGAGCTCTCCTAGGCAAATCCTCTAGAACTATGGCACTCTTGCCTTCAAAAGCCTCCTTGACGATCAGCTTAGCTAATTTCCTCCTAATGTCTACTTTCTTATCCCTCTCCCTCAGCATCTTTAACTTCCTCCTCACTTCCCTATCCTTAGTTGACCTACCAGTAGTTATTGCCTTCCTCCTATACTCATAGCCCAGAGTAATCCTCTTAGTGTTAGTCTCAAGCAATAAGGGTTTACTGTTGATGAGCACCGAGACCGAATCCTCGTTGAGGTCGACGGGGATGAAACCCTTAGGTTCATAAGGTTTAGGCTCATCCCTCTTAAAAATGACGTAGAACTCTACAACATTCCCCTTCAACAATTTAAACCTGGCTTCACTCGCAATTAACCAGCCCTTGTTATAATATCTCCAGAAGATCTTAGGGAAGGTTAGTGAAATGAAAACCCTACCCTTCTTTGTGAAAATTGAAATCATGTCGAGACTGAACTTCCACAGATGATCGTCTAGATGCACAGAGACCTTCCTCACTGACGGTTTCTCAGTGTAACTCCTCCCCCTCCTCTTCAACTTCTCAAAACTGTCCAACCTCTCGCTAGTGTCCTCACAAGCGGTGTAGATGTAGTGTGAGGGTAAGTCCTTGTGCTTCTCCCTCTCAGTCTTGTAAACTCCCGCTTTAATTCTAGTGAAGGAGGTAGTCTTGTTTGACAGCCCATAATTTATTGCCTCCTCTAGAACCTCTCTGTACTCCTCCTCGACTTCCTTCAACTTCTGGTAGGTCTTATAATCAACCTTAACCCTTAACTTCACTGTCCTCTCCACTCAACTCACCTATCAACTTTTTTACGCCTTGAACTAGGAGTGTTTTCTTGTGACTCCTCATACCGTAAATTTTCCCTGCTAATGATGTAATGATTGAGATTAAGTCCTCAACTAGCTCTTGTGCGTCATCTCTGGGTTCTTCTCCGAAAACTACTTCAATCTTAACTCCCATGGTCGAGAAGAACTCTTCAATGTACTCAAATCCAAATCTTGTAAGTCTGTCTCTGTATGTTATTAATACGATGTCGACACTCCTTCCCTCAACAAGTTTGAATAGCCTTAACAATCCTTTCCTTTGCGTGTTTAACCCGCTTACAATATCTTTCAGTACTTCAACTACCTTGTAACCTTTTGCCGTTGCGTAATTTGTTAGGTAGTTTATTTGCCTTTCCAAATCCTCTCTCTGGTCTGATGACGAAACCCTTGCATAAATTACAGCCCTCGTCTCTTCCCTGCTTTCTAAGTACTTCTTTATCTCGCTGTAAGGTATCCTATACTTCCCTCCTTCAGTCGTTACCACCCTTATTTTTCCTTCTCTAATCCACCGTAGGAGTGTTGAGTATGAAATGCTGAGTAGTTGGCAAGCCTCCTTGGGTCTCAGTAGTCTCTCCACAAAATTAGTTGACAATAAATGAATATAAAAAGATTTCTATTGACGTGAGAAAGGATTCAGCCCCGGCGTACCCAGGCTTAACGTCTATTACTCCTTTTACCCTTGAAAAAACCGCTTCTGTGCACCAAAAACACCCTCCGCCTAATGTAGCTTTTTCCATAAATTCTGGTCAATGTTTACAGTATTAAACTATTGTTAGGAAAATTTTTACGCTTGGAAAAGGGTTTTTGACCGTTTCGAGAATGAAGATATTAGAAGGAGAACATGCTTTCTTATTTTCCCGATTTGGTATTAGCTAGGAATAACGATCTGAAGCAAGAATTATGCTACTCAGTTATATAGTTAAGGGTGAGGGGTTCAGTCATTATCTTTAGGATTCTAAGCCCTGGAAACCAAATTTCCGATTTTATCCAGTTCTTGTCCCTTCGTTTCTGGTACTAGAAATAGTGTTATCAGTGCTGATAACAACGCTACTAAACCGTAAATTCCTACCATTCCACCTAATCCTATAATCGAAACTAGTGAAGGGAAGAGCGAAATTACAGTGGCTGAAGCTGTCCTATCGACAGCTACACTAATAGCTTGTGAAGTCCCCCTAACTTTAGTGTGGACCAGCTCTGGAGTGACCATACCTGAGCCTATTATTGACGCAGGCCCCATTGCGGAGAATAGATAGTTTAGCATGTAGAAAGTCAGACCTAAAACCGCTCCTTCTCCGGTGAGTTGGTTAGCCTTAGGCAAGCCGAAAATAGAGGGGTCTAAAAGCAGTAGTGAATAAAGGATTAACCATGTTGAAACTCCGGTGTAGCCTATAATTATAAGCGGTTTTCTCCCTATCTTGTCTATCCCTATCTTGTCTATCAAGAGTATGCAGAGTAATTGACCCGGAATTCCCGCAAAGAACTGGGCGATGTAAGTGAACATTATAGGTGTTGTTCCCAAGTTATAGGCAATGGTTATAGGACCGTAGATTGCAAAAGTGGAGGAGTAAACGTCGTAAAGTAACCACAATATTGCAGATACTATTATTAGGAAAAGAGAGGACGCAAACCTCTGTTTGAAGCTCTCAGTATCAACGTTAACACGTAGGCTCACCCCTTCTTTCTCTAAGTTCTTGATTTCCTTCTCTATCGGTCTCACTCTTGAAAGGAAAAGTAAAGTTTCGCTCAGCTTTCTTCTGGCGAATATGACGGAAAGTGCAGGGATTGCTCCGAAGCCTAATACTATCCTCCATGCTATTGAGGATGGTAATGGTAAGGTGACTTGGTCTACGAACGCTGCCAGTACTGCTCCCAGACCCCACATTACGGCGAAAGTTATTACCATTGCCTTTCCTCTCTTATCCTTATCGGCGTTTTCAGCAACAATTATCGGTGATAGTACGTAGTCTGCACCGACCCCATACCGAGTAATAGCCTCGATAAGAAGAGTTCATTATAATTTTGTGAGAAGGCTTATAGTGAGGCTCCTATTGCCATTAGAGTGACGTCTATTCCGTACATTCTCTTTCTTCCTTCTAAATCGGAAATTAAACCGAACAATAACGCGGAGAACGCCGCACCGAGATAAGATCCCGCGACCAGTAAGCCCTCTGATAACTTATTCATTGGTATAAATGCAGAGATTGTGTAGATCATTAATGATAATGAGTATAAGTTATAACCGTCTGAAAATACCCCCATTCCGGAGATGAGTACTGATCTCCAAGTCAGCTTCATGAGTAAATTTAGTATATACTTACAGTTAAAAATTTTGATTATTTACTTTTAGACATATTTCGTTATATAGTAGGAGAGAATATCTGACTATTTTAAATACTCACGCGAGATCAAATATCGTAATGCTAGTGAGGAAGCCCGTCAGGATGTTATCTGGCGTTACTATCGTATCGATTATGACAGCTCCGCACAGATGCCCTCATGGTAAGTGTATTTTCTGTCCCGGGGGCGTTGAGTATAACACGCCTCAAAGCTACTACGGTAAGGAACCGACTTTGATGAGAGCTATTGAGAACAACTATGACCCGTTTTACCAAGTTCAATCACGTTTAAGGCAGTATGAGTTAAACGGTCATACCCCGAGTAAAGTAGAACTTATAATAATGGGAGGGACTTTTTTAGCTACCCCTTTAGATTACCAAGAGTGGTTTGTGACCCAAGCGTTAGAGGGAATGAACAGATATCCGAACCCCACAAAGCCTGGGTTTGTGTATTTGGAAGATGCTCAGGTAAGGAATGAGACTGCTACGGTCAGATGTGTCGGGATGACCGTTGAGACGAAACCGGATTGGGGAAAGGAGAGAGAGGCTAAGCAGATGCTAAGGTTGGGAGTTACTAAAGTGGAACTGGGAGTTCAAACTGTCTATGATGAACTTTTGATGAAGAGTAATAGGGGTCACACTGTAAAAGACTCAATAGAGTCTACAAGGATTCTAAAGGATAAAGGTTTCAAGATAGTCTATCATGTGATGCTGGGTCTACCTGGTTCTGACCCCGATAAGGATCTTGAGGGGTTCAAGAGGCTTTTTTCAGATCCGGACTTCATGCCAGATATGCTGAAGATTTACCCTACTTTAGTGGTCGAGACAGCACCTTTAGCTGAGCTGTGGAAGAGGGGGCTCTACAAGCCTTACGACACTGATACTCTAGTGGAACTGATTTCCGAAATGTATCGATATATTCCCCCGTGGGTTAGGGTAATGAGAGTACAGAGGGACATCCCTGCTCCGATAATCTTAGACGGTAATAAGAAGGGTAATTTGAGGGAGTTAGTGGAGGAGAGGTCGTTGGAGAAAGGTATTAAGATAAATGAGATAAGGTTCAGGGAAGTGGGGATTAAATGGTTACACACGGGTAAATTACCTCAAGGAGAGCCTAAGTTAAAGAAATATGTTTACGAAGCGAGCAGGGGGACGGAGGTCTTCCTCTCCTTTGAATATGATGACGGTACGCTAGTCGGGTATTTAAGGTTGAGGAAGCCCTCCGATGTCGAAAAGGTTACTATAGTGAGAGAACTTCATATCTACGGTCTTGAGACTCCGGTGGGTTTGTGGGATGACCTAAGTTTTCAACACAAGGGGTACGGTTCAAAGCTCTTAGCTGAGGCTGAAAGAGTCTCTTCCGAAGAATTTGACGCAAAAAGGATCTTAGTCCTTTCTGGTATAGGTGCTAGAGAGTATTATAGGAAGAAGGGGTATCATAACTCTTATCCTTACATGGAAAAAGAGTTGGTTTAGGATGATACAATTTGTTCAAGTCCTTTCATAATTTCAGATTCTACATGTTCTGTCCATAACATTTCTGGAACGTCTATGGCAAGGAATAAGGGTGAGAGTATTATAGTCTCTACAGCTGTAACAGCTAAGTTTTGTATCCATTTTCCTATGCCTGCTGTCACTTTTAATTGATTTCCTACCTTCTCGAAGGTAAATGTTAAAGCTCTATCTGCAGCTATTAAATCCCTAAGAATTCCTCCCTTTTGAGCCTGGACTATTGCCTTACCGTTTTCCTCCCTATACTGTGTTTTAAAGCCTTTTTGTTGCAGATATGTTACGAACTGATTTATAATTTGTCCCACGTCTTTTTGTGTAGTATATACCTTTTCTTTTTTAAAGATTCCCATACGATTATACAGTCTCTCTCACTAAAAAGTTTATTCATAAGAACTTAATTACTATTATAATATAAATTACTAAAGCTAAGAATATAATAATTGTAACAAGTAATAATAATAATTTTAACCTTTACGAAAAAAGTTTTTTAGACGGTAACGAATTAGTCAAACTATGAAAATAGTACGTCCACTATTCCTTTTCATCATAACCTTTGTCGGCGAGGTAGGACTCTTCCTCTTGTTTTCTTCATTTTATAACCCTGCCCTTGCCTCTGAGTTTGGAGGACTTACTGTAATTTATAACGGGTTGGTTTATAAGCCCTATTTTATCGTTCTCTTTACCATCTTTATCCATAACTTAGCAGTAGCTACACTGGATTTTATACCGTTAATGGGAGTCGCGATGATGGTATTTAGTATAATTGAGACGGGATTGGTTGTTGCGATTAGCGGTTCTATTATAGGTACTCCAGGGTTAACTATATCTCTTTATCTCCTAACTTTACCGCACTCTTGGTTAGAATTGCCGGCATATGCAGTAGCCTCAGCTAGTGGTGTCTATTTTCTATTTGACGCGGCTGATAAAGGTTTAAGAAAGGCTCTGGTTAGGTTATTCTACATGTACTTAATGGTAGCGGTAGAACTTTTTGTAGCTGCGAGCTTTGAAGCTGGGGAAATAGTAGACAAGCCTTACGGTCTATTACCCTACTTGTTTTGGATCCCGGCTTTGCCTGCATTTTATTTTCTTATAACTTTCTACAAGTACTTTCAAAAGCTAGCGGATTGTAGCTAATAAAACAGCCGTAAGGACTGCTGCTATCCCCAAAATTAAAGCGTAAGTCGGGAAAGCCGGTTTTTGTGCCCTTGAAGTAGGAAGGCTCTGAGGATAGTAGTATGTTGGTAGAGGCTGAGAGAAGTAATAAGTCGGTTGGTAAAGACTCGGATAAGTGGGCTGAATGTATAACGGATACCCACACCTCGCGCAATAGTTTGCTATATCCTTGTTAATATGCCCACATCTCGGACATTGTTTCATAAGCTAAAGTCGAACTTCGATATAAAAAATCCTTCCGTATGGTGTACGTTAGGATAAAATCTAACTACCCTCATCCACACTCTACTCTTTTTGTAACCGTAGTTACTTTCATCTAATTTTAGCGGAACTAGATATTTTTCGTATCTCTCTGCATGTCTTTCGCCTTCTTCAGGGAATAAAGAACAAGTGGAGAACACAGTGGGTTTTCTCAACCTTCTAGCCTCCTCTAAGATTATTGCTTGTAATCTTGAGAGCCTTAACATATCGCTCTTATTTAGCCTCAGAAATACTGAAGGGTCGGAGGCAATGGTTCCGCTGTTAGTACATGGTGCGTCGATCAAGATTTTATCAGCTTTTTTCACCGGTAAATTAGCGCCGTCAGCAATAATTAACTCAACGTTCTCTACTCCTAGTCTTCTCATTAGTTGTTTTTGTGTGTTGATCCTCTTCTGTGAAATGTCAACGGCAATTACATAGGACTTGTTGTTAGTTAGTTGCTGGATAAGCGAAGTCTTCATCCCTGGGGCACTACCTACTTCAAGGATTCTCTCACCGGGCTTAGGGTCTAGTACTATCACTGGGTAAACGCTGGCTTTATCTTGTATGACGATTTTCCCTTCTTTAAACTCTTTGAGATCTGAGATCCTCTTGTACGTTTTGATAATTTTATATAGGAAATCAAAGGTATCTTTTTCGACAGTTACGCCTTTTCTTTTGAGTTCTTCTATTGTGCTTTTGATATCTGTTTTAAGTGTGTTTATTCTAATCCAAGTGTCTTTAACGAGTAGTTCGTTACTCGACGTTACACCGGTTACAAGTTTCAATCTTAGTTCCGCCCATTCAGGCAGTTTAAAGGTTATGTTTTTATCGTCATTGAGTAATATTCTCACTATTTCATAGACGTCTCTCCCAGGAAATAAGTATGAACAGTAGTAATATTTTTTAAGAATTTCCAGAAATTTTCTGTATAAACTTGTTCTCTCTCCCCTTACACCGAGTGATTTATAAGCTATATCAAAAGCCCTTTCAGGAGAAATCTTATTCTTAAGTATAAGGCTTATAGCCTTAGCGTAAAGTTTTTCTTCCATTTTATGATGGTTACAATTCTTTCCCGGTCCTCTTATTATTTTTGCCGAGCTTTACTATTGAGCTAACGAGTGTAAGCCTTTTTCTATGTTTAATAATTGTAGACGTTTGGCTTTGTGAAGATAAAGTTAAATACCTAATCGATGGTGATTAACTAGGGTGTTATATTGGCGGAAACTGCTCATAAGGTGCTAGCCGAATCTTTGGGTTCAACAGTTCTTGTGAAATTAAAAGGTGATAAAGTAGTGAGGGGCACATTGAAAAGTTACGATATGCATATGAATTTGGTGTTAGAGAACTCCGAAGAGGTTATGAGTGATGGAAGTACTAGAAAGGTCGGAACTATAATAATAAGGGGAGATAACGTTATTCTAGTGTCACCCATTTAAGGGGTCGGACTTTCATTGAGGTTTCATGAATTTGTATTCAACCTCTCGTCCTCATTCCCCTTATTTCCCTCTCCATGCCGTCTACGGGTGCGGTAGTTAAACCACTCCCTTCAAGGACATGGAGAGCCTCATCGAACCCATCCTCCCCCTCACATTGTTCATCGAGTTCACTGTAGGGTTTTCTTTTACATGATAGTATGTAATTACAAAATTTATAAACTTTCACGAGAAGAACTAGGAATGTTGAATAATATCAAATGACATAAAATTCACGGTTTATCGGAAACCGTTGTCAACGGCATATTTGCTTCCCCATCTTCTAAGTTCCTCATAAATGCTCCTCAATTCCCTACCTTTTTCAGTTAGTTCGTACTTAACCCGAAAGGGTCTATCACTGACTATGGTTCTCTTTATTAAACCCGATTCTTCTAATTCCTTTAGGGTAGTTGAAAGTGCCTTTGAATTTAGTCCAGTCAGTTTTTCCAGTTCGTTAAATCCCTTACCTCCGTCGAATAGGTAATAAATTACTATCATTTTTCTCTCGTTTCCAAAAATTTTAATTGACTCTATTACGGGACATAATTTACTTTTTTCACTTACTTTCATTTCGAAAGTCAGTTATTTGTATATCACTCACTGTATAAATATTTTTCCTCATCTACTATAACTTGCAATGGCTAGGTTAGTAAGACATGACAAAAACTTTCCTTATCAAGTAAAGGCTAGTAATGGAGAGGTTTTTTACATATGTGCGTGCGGTTTGTCTAAGAATAAGCCTTTCTGTGACGGTTCTCATAAAAGGACGCAAGACGAGAATCCTAATGAAATATACGTATATGACAACGAGAATAGAGTGAAAATCTCCACCTTTTACCCGCAGACGTAAGGTAAAAATGTTTAAGCAGTTTCTAAAATAACTCTCTTTTTCTCAACTAAAGTTTTCTTTAAAGTATCTCTAGTGTTCAGTATGAGTTTATATACATCTTCATTGAGTTTTTTGCTTACTAATTCTTTGTTAGCCCTATACATATAAACTGGTCTTCCCTTCTTACCATCAGCTATTATCTTCTCTCTCTCGATTAGTCCTTTACTTAGCAAGGTGTTAAGTGCCTTGTTAACCGAGGCTTTGCTTACTTTTAGTACTTCCGCTAGTTCGTCTGCCGAATACTTTTGTCCTCTGCTTAACAATATGTGCAATACTTCTACTTCTCCTATTCCGAGTCCGTACATGAACGAAATTACTTCATGAATGTCTACTTCTCTTCCATCGGGGAATTTTATCTTACTTGCCATTTGTTCCACAAATGATTATCTTGCATTCAGAAACTAAAAAACACTATATATTTAAAAATATACATTTGTGTACATTTTAACACAGTTTAAGGGAGCCTTACAAGTTTTTCGTAAATTGATTTATAGGCTTTATTCTTTAAACTTTGATAGAACGTCTTGTAGTTTGGTCTCTAGCTCTTCTTTTTCATGAATAACATTTACATATTTTTCGAGAATTTGCAGGAGTTTATTTCCTTCCTCTGTTACACTGTAATACGAGCTTTTGCCCTCTTGCTCTTCCTTCAAATATCCATTTTTCACAAGTATTTCAAGATATTTTTTTAGCTCTGCAAAATTCAATGCCGAAGCGTACATAATTTTTGTCTTGTTAGTCCTCTCTCTGCACGCGTTTAGGATACTATATATTATCTCAGCTGTGCTCCTTTTCTTAGTCATTAGTTTTGTGATAGAAAGATCAATAATATAAAGTAAACTAACATCTATCAAAATTATATCACTGTATTAATAGTAATTAATTACTTTTGATTAACTCTAACGCTTTATTAAACATCGTGCATTATATGCTATCAGATCTCAGGCTAATAGATAACAAATTTGTAGAGTTATTACTAGAAGAGTATTTCCTAGATAATAACTCTGTTGTTAATGACTTCTACATAGTCAAGGTGGCTGAGGATGTAAGAAGAAAGGTTTACAGATTTAAGGTTTGGATGTTCAGGTCTCTTGATAATAAAGTTGACGGTTTCGTAGGTTATTTATTCTTTTATAAGACGAAAGTAGTGATTAGATTGCCGGTAGTTAAAGACGTAGATATAAGCGAGGAGTTAATAGATAAGGTCGTAAATCTTTACGAAAAGATCTATCTTAGGAAGAGGATTTATGAATAAGGAAGTCTTTAAGCCACTCTATAGTTTTATCGTCATTATTATTTTCTAAGAAATTTACGAATATGTTAGTGAAATCTTCTTTTGTCCTAGTCCTTTCAGAAATGTCTTTTATTGCTCTTATTGCAGTTACTTTAGCAATCTTGTACTTTTTCTCTTCTTTTTCTCTCAGTAATATTACTGAATCGTTATAAAGTATAATGCGTAAATATAGCAATTCATTTTCATCTACCAAGTCGTATTCGACTCCGTATACTCCCTCAATTAACTTGCTTCCGTCATCAAAGTTTTTCAATATTTTTCTATAATTATCAAAGCTACCTTTTATGATAATTATTCCTAAAGGTCTAAGATATATTTTTAGGGTTTTTATTATTTCTTCCTCTTTACAAATAAATTTCTCGTGTTTTATTAAATGTCTTATATCATCCTCAAATACAACCTTCCCTTTGATCAAGTTACTATTAAAGAGAATGTCAAGTACTGTTAACGCTTCTTTTTCGCATTCCATATGGCTTATTTTGAATATATCTTTTTAAACCCATTTTACCACTTGACACTGTAAATTTCTTGTAGGTTCAAATAATAAGGAAAAGTTCTTTTCAGTATCATTCGTTGAATATAAACCATCCTGTATAAAGCTTTATTATTTTCCCGTAAGTTTTTTCGAGACGTTCTAATATATCTTCAACGTCTTTATATCTGCTTTCTACTTTTATTCCCGTTAGTTCTGTTCCTTCCTTTACAGCCTTGAATTTTATTCCTCTTTCTTTAAATTCTGATAGTAATATCGCAGTTATCCATGTCTGTAAGTGGACGAAGTCGTTCTTAGGTAGCTCTAATATCTCAGAGTTCCCTTCTAATTTTTAAGGGTATTGATATTATACTCGTAAGCATTATATTCATAATCAAAATATTTCTCATAAGGGAATAGCCCTATTGCGTTTTTTATTTTTTCCCACTCTTCACCTACCTCTTTCATATACTTATCTCTTTTTTCAAGACCAATACCGAAGAGTAAGAACACAAGAGATATTGAAGACTTAAGCCCTATGATGTTATATTTCTTCTTAATTAAATTAACTACTTCTGAGAGTAATTCCTCTTCAATCCTTATATAATCGCTTAATCTTAGTAAGTCTCCGTTTAAGGTTCGTCTATTTTCTATAAGAGTTTTTAATTTATTATTCCTACCTTTATCGTCAAGATTTAATACTGCAAAGATTTCTTGGTCTTGAATGTCTCTCTTTATTAGGCACTTACTAATCTGCATCTACAATAATATTAACTAGGATATTAGTATTTAATTTTTACGATAATATTCTACACTAACAATATTTAACTTATTATAGTAAAATTAATATAACACGTATAATTTACCTTTGATTTCCGGCGATTTCATTACTATTACAGAAAGTTCTCTCCTTACACTCTTAATTTGATTCCTTATGTTACAATTAAAATCTTCCGGAACAAATATAATTATGTTCTTTACGTCTTTTGGAATACTGAAGTTTATGAATTTCCCCCAATCAATTACCAGTGAAATACTCACAGATAGTTCATGAGTCACATTAAATTATGAAATGAGATCCCTAATCATGTCATTCTTTATGACTTCTAGTATCTGCATCTCTGTAATCTTATTACATAAGCGGTTTACAAATATAAGTATTTTCCATAAATCTTTTATAAAAAGCGGTAGCAAAATTTTAATTTGTCTATAAGTAAAATTAGTTAGACGCTGGGATACTGAGCGGTGATTATAGGACCACCGGACTGATATATGATGTTTTAGGACAAACTCATTTAAATTGAGAACGAGATAGGAGTAACGTGAAATGTGCGTTCATATTCAGGCGTGATTTAAGAATATATGATAATACAGGTCTGGTTGAAGCTTCTTATGATTGCGATGAAATAATTCCTTTGTTCATAGTTGATCCTAGGCAAATGTTACACAACAATTACAAATCGGAGTTTGCGTCATCTTTTATGATAAACTCGTTAGTAGAGCTTGACGCAGAGTTGAGGACTAAATGGGATGCAAAATTAAACGTGTTCTTTGGTAATGCTGAAGAGGTTATAAAGAAGTTAGACGTAAACGCTATCTACGTGAATGAGGATTATACACCTTTTGCTATACAAAGAGACGAAAAAATGAGAGAAAACGCTTTGTCTAAAGGGATAAAGTTTCTCTCATTTACCGATGTGTTATTATCTCCTAAAGAATTAAAGCCAACTAGGAGTTTTTCAGCATTTTATAAAAAGGCATTACAGTATAAGGTTAGAGAGCCTAGAGATGTTAGGGATGGAGTAAATTTTACCGTTATGGAAGACAGCATGGATGTGGACTTTTTGAAATCTTTCATAAAAGTTGAGTCTCCACTACTTAAAGGAGGTAGGTCTGAAGGGTTAAAGTTACTTGAGAGAAAGGTGGATTTTAAAAGGAGGGATTATCCTGCGGAGAAGAACTACACTATGTTGTCCCCCCATTTGAAGTTCGGAACTTTGTCTATTAGGGAAACTTATTACAAGAAGAGGGATGATCCTGCGTTTATAAGGGAGCTATATTGGAGGGATTTTTACACGCTCTTAGCTTATTATAACCCTTATATTTTCGGACACTGTTACAGAAGGGAATTTGATTCGATAAATTGGGAGAATAATGAAGAGTATTTTGAAGCTTGGAAACAAGGTAGAACCGGTTATCCAATAGTCGATGCTGCTATGAGGGCTTTAAATAATTCTGGCTTTATCAATGGTAGACTTAGAATGATAGTTGCATTTTTCTTGACGAAGGTATTATTTGTGGATTGGCGGTGGGGGGAGAAGTATTTCGCGACTAAACTCATCGATTATGACCCAGCGATTAACAATGGGAATTGGCAATGGGTAGCGTCTACAGGAACGGATTACATTTTCAGGGTTTTTGACCCATGGAAACAACAAGAAAAGTTTGATCCCGAAGCAAAGTTCATAAAAGAGTGGATAGAGGAATTAAGGGATTACCCCCCTTCGGTTATACATAAGGTATATGAGTATAATATACCAGCTTATCCTAAACCTATTGTTGACTGGAGAGAAAGAGTAGAGTTGGTAAAAAGAGTTTTTAGATTTGAACAATAGTACAATTTATGGAAAAACCTGGGAATGTGAAACTTTTTGTTTCTAGTCTTATTTCGTTACCAATCCTAGTGTCTTATGGCTTGATATTCAAGGATATTTACGTGGTCCCCGGAATAATAGCAGTAGTACTCAGTCTTAGATCTGCCTACGAAAGAAAATTCTCAAAATACACGTTCTTGGCATCAGCAATTTCAAGCTTTGTCAGTTTCCCCAGTCCTTTACTTGTGTTCTCTATTTTGGTAGTAGTTTACGCTTTTTATGAATATTATTCCGGTTCTCTAATAGCTGGGATAATTGAGATTATCCTAATAGCAATATCAACTTTATACGCTGTTATTCCTCCCTATACGGTTCCGTTTTACATTATAGGTCTTATGACTTCTTTACCATTGACTTATGTAACCGTTATGAATTTGAGGGCATATAGAGGTAAGGACTTCACAGTTGTAACGTTTAAAGCTAATGGCTTGCCTAAAGGTCTATCTTGGTTTGTAGATCTCAACGGTAGTGTAATTCCTACATCCGATTCGGAGATAAACATAATCAGTGAAGGAGGCTCTTGGGTCACATGCCCCGTAAAAGACGGTAACGAGTATTATATTCCGTTAAATTACAAGGGTTTTGTAAGGGCTGGAGACTCTGTCGAAATCGTATTCAAAAAAGTTACAGATGCGAGTACTTTGAATAAATATGAAGAATGTGTGGTCGTCTTTGTTCCGGTAAACTTACCTAAGGAGTTAAACTTCTCTGTCTTAGTAAACGGCCATAAGTATACCGGAAGGGAGAGGATTACGGTCCCGGTCTTTGACCATACATTTATTAAATGGGAAGTGGACCGAATAGCCTACGGTGACGTGGTTTTTGAGCCTAAACAAAAAACCGGTACAGCTATCAGAGGCTCTGTTGTAGGTTTAGAATTCGAACCGAAAATAGATAAGAGGTCATTAGACATTAAAAATTGGGATCCTAAGGCGTGGGTAGGCTCCAAGCTTTACGGCTATAGTGTAGTAGACACGGTTAGCGAAGGCGGTAGTAGTTACGTCGTAAAGGCTGAAAAGGACGGAAAGTATTATGCCGTAAAAATACTTAAGCCGAATTTTTCGAGGTCTCAAACCGTAGCGATTAGGGAGTTTACGGACTTGTTCAAAGAGTCCAACAACCTAGTTAAGTTAAGTAATAACAGTCCCTACTTCGTTAAGATCTCAGGGATCTTTGCAGATGTCAACCAAATAGGCTCGGTTCTAAGGGGCGATACTGAGACTTATTTGAAATACCCTCCTGCTATTGTTATGGAGTTTATGGACGGAGGGACTGCTAAAGACCTTTTTCAAATTTATTTTTCCAGCTCCAAGGAGTGGTACGAGATCGTTAGGTTTATCGTAAAGCATACAGCAATAGCATTAGACTATATACACTCTAACGGATACGTTCACTTAGATGTGAAACCTCAGAACATATTCTTGTCAGAAAAAGTTGGCGGAACTTTAGATGATATAACGAAAGCGTTGAGTTCTGGAAAAGTCTTAATTAAACTAGGTGATTTAGGTTCTGCTGTGAGAATAGGAGAAAAGTTCTTTCAAGCTACACCTGCATACTGTTCTCCTGAGCAGTTAGAGTATGCTATATTAGGCTTAGGCGCCAAGGTAGAATTTGATATTTTCAGTCTAGGAATGACCACATATTATATGCTTACGGGCAGGGAGTCCCCCGTTAGTAGATACTTAGATGAGGCAATAGACCTTTATAACGGAAATGATGTAGGTAGTGCATTGAAACGTATCGACGAAGCCAAGATTGTTCTAAGATCTTGGAATATAGACCTTCCATCTAATGTACCGTCTAATTTAAGAAACTTCACAGAAACCTCTATAAAATATAATGTAAAGAATTTGTTTAATCTAATTAAAAATCTATGATTTATGCGGTTTTAACGTATTTTAATTTTAGGTGAAAATAAGTTTTATCAACGTAAATATAATTAAGCAAGAAACATAATTGATTAAATAAGGTATAAATAGATCCTAAAGGGGAAATAAGTACAATGGGGCGTAAATTATACTCAATGTCGTTTTATGTAAATATAAAGAAATTAAGAGTAATAGGATTAATTAAGTTTATGAAAACAAAACAATTCTACGAGGTAAACCAGTTTGAGTGAAAATTTTACATCACTATTAGGGCTCACAACATTTACATTAGCTAATAGTGTAATTATATACAATTTCAGTAAGAAATTAAAAAGACACACAAATTACTTATTAGGAGAAGGGAAAAGTAAACTGATCTTAAAGTTCTTGGAAGAAGGAGTAGAATTTTTTTCTCAAAGTAATCTATCAGAATTACTGGAAGAAATACTGATAGCTAGTAGAGTAGAAGAAGAAATAAAGTTAGATGATATACAGAAAGAAGTAGTAGATAAAGCAAAAGTTATGAATGAAGAGATAAAGAAAATATATAATTTGTCGAGGTTAATGATTAAGATAGACAATATAGCAAAAGAGCTTTCGATCTTTTCTGAACAATTGAGAATCATTTCTATTTTGTTATTCTCTTTACCATTAGTAGATTCTATCTTAAACTTCTATCCAGAGTTTGATAGTTATAAAGTTGACATTCTATCTTTCACAATAGGAAGTGACCTTCTGGCTATCTTTTATTTAATATTAATAAATTGGTTTTATATAAGAAGACAATTGAAGAAAAGCTGTAAGGAGTTAGAGATTTAGACTGATTTTGTGTATCTTATACTTTCTTATACCTTCGGACAATTTTTAATAATATGTTGTTTTTATTCATCCTATGGTTAAGTATTGTCCCAGATGTGGATATCCAAATAACGACGAGTTCTTGTATTGTCCCAGATGTGGATATCTTCTTGTAACTTTTCCACAACAAAACACACCAACCACTATGAAATTCGACAATTCTTCTTCTCAGACCGTAAACTTTTCCTCTCTAATTCAATGTCCTAGATGTGGTACTCTAAATGTTCCTCATGCTAACTTTTGCAAGAAGTGTGGATTTCCTCTAAAGCAACCACAACAAGCACAGAGCCAATCACTTCAACAACCGACAATATCTTATCAGCCACCACAACAAACTCTTCCCCAAGTACCTCCCCCACCTCTGCCAGTTAATACTCAAGATCCTGCTTCATATCAAGAGAGTGTAAAAACTACTAAGAATAGGAGGAAAAAGGTCGTTAAGGCAATAATAGCCGACGTCGCTGTCGTATCTATAGCACTATTACTCCTTTCAGTTGTGTTACCGTATTTCTTCGACATAATTTTACTTCCACCTCTTTACATACCTCCTCCTGCTATCTCAGTGCACAATCTCACCAAATTCCAGTTGGACAGTGTACTAGGTGCTTCTGGTTGGTCAATAATTATGAACACTAGTAATTTATCTACAATATATTATTACGTCATAGGTCATCAAACTTCGTCTGTGCAAGGGGTAATTGCAGGTAGTTTAGTTGAATATAGTAACTCTGAAGTTAACGTTTATTCCATCTACTTTAATGCGTCTACTAACCAAGCTGCACAAAATATTGTGGCTTATATAACATCTAATGGACTCTATTATTCTTCTCCTAACACATTAAAATATACTACCCTAGTTAATGGATACACTGTTTATATAGCAAAAGGTGGAAACTTATTAGTTGGTGTTACCGCTTTCGGAAATTGGGTAGTGATGGTGCTAATATATTCCTCTCCTTCAATTATGTTAAGCTATTCTAGCTCACAGTTAAGCTCTTTAATCGCCGATATGGAAGTAACTAAAACTTTGTAAGCCGTGTTCCTTCGTTATAATTCCTTCCACTATTATAATGGGCATAAAAATAAGCTACGTTCTTAATTCATTAAAAGTTGATCGCTAGTTCTCAAGTTAATTTTAGATTGTTATAAAATAACAGTTTTAGAGTTTCCTAAACTTGTTAGCTTGTAGGGGATAAGGAGGACTAATCTGGTATTAGCCTTAGTTGTTACTTGTTGTAGAAGAAGGCTGATTTGTGAACAATGTAATTATTAAGCTAGAGAAGGGAGTATAAATAATTTTACCGTGTAATAATTATTTTCTTATCATCTCGTCTCTTGTTTTTACTTAAATATTTGAGTAGATTTCCACCAACTCTTTGAACAAAAATGCACTTGGTCTGGGTCTAAAGTCCAATTCAAATAAGCCGAACTTCATTTCATAGCCAAAGTTCCATTCGTAATTATCTATTATAGACCAATACATGTAAGCCTCTACTTTAACCCTGGAATTTTTTATTGCCTCCAGATGTTGAAGAAGGAAGTTTGGTCTTAGTTTATCCTTGGAATCGGCTATTCCGTTTTCGGTAATATATATAGGTTTGTAAAATCGACTTACTTTTCTTAATACTTCTTCTAAGCCTTTAGGATATAATTCCCATCCATAATCCGAGGTCGGATTACCGTCTAGGGAAGTTGAGTTAGGTTGGCAAAATACACCATATCCCTTCTTAGGGCTTCCGTTTTTATCATAGACTATTCTTGAGTAGTAATTCACTCCTATCCAATCTACTTTGACCTTCTCTAGGAAGGAATAAACAGCTTCTTCCATTCTGTCGTTTCCCTGAACATATGGAAAGTTGTAGACAAGCCCTACTTTTAAGCTCTTAAATTCATCATATATTAAGTTATGAGCTGTTATAACGTTTAATAACGCTTTCTGATAGGCAATTTTGCTAGTTACACCCGGAGGGAATATTCCGCTAAGATAAGAGAAGTTAATCAGTATATTGGGTTCGTTGAAAGTGCACCACAAATCAACATATTCTGAATAAGTGTCACGGATAAACTTTGCAAAGGATAGGAATTTTCTTACGGTGTTCTCGTCGTACCAACCCAGCTTTCCTTTGGTAAGAAGATAGTCGCGTGCGATAATGGGCTGATGTATCCATAGAGGAAGGTCGAAGTGATTTAAGCAAAGAATGATTGTAAACCCCTTGTCTTTTAAGTCTTTCAAGATTTCCTTGTATTTATTGACAGTTTCGTTATCTATTTTATCTTCTACTTTAAAAAGCCTACTCCAGCTAGGGTTAAACCTCCAAATACTCGCATTAAGTTTTGAGGCTAAGTCATGTATAACGGAGTACTTTGATAAGTAAGCATTCATGTAAGGTAAGTAGGGAACCACTTTACCCGTGGATAAATTAACGTCGTCGGTTAACCATTCGTACCAGTCTGAATTTGTGTTTGTCTCTTCAAACTGAAAAGCTGACGTAGAAAATCCGAATTTCACAAATTATAAAAACGTTCATAATATTTAACGTTTTAAAATTACTCGACTAAAGTTAAGGAAGACAGTGAAAATTTTCTATTTAATAATGTACTCAGTTCGGGTATTTTAACATCACTTAATTTTTTATGACGAGTAAAAGTATTATCTACTATGCCTTACTATAATAGAAGACTAATTAAGGCGTCCATTGTCAGTATTTCCACCCCTATACTATTACTCTTGTTTTTTCAGTCGCTTTCCTTTCTATATGTTACATTGTTAATATTAACGTCATTGATTTCTATATTAGCATCTTTTAATCGTAATCTAACGTATATAGCCTTTATCCTATCATTTTCGGTATCACTTCTCTTAGTTATTTCATCGGGGAACACGAGCATTTTAGGGATTCCTTTTCTGTCTGTGCTACTTGCAGTAATATTAGGTTTACCCGGTTTAGCGATACCATGTGCTTGGGAAGTTATTACTATTGCTTCAGCCCTAGTGGCTTACGAGCTGTCCTCTTATGAACCGTTAATTAATGATTTCACATTGCCATTACTATTACTATCGTCTACATTTACTACTTTAGCCTTTGCAAATATAATCGCAGCTAGCGGTAAAGGATATCCTATAGTAATTTTACAAAAGGGTATACCTGATGGTTCTCAGTGGGAGATAGAGATTAACGGTGTTGTCACAAAAGTCACCGGACGAATGCTGGTGTTGAACGAGAAAAGGGTAGAGTTTCATCTCTGTCCCTCCTTCGTGCAAGGTAAATACTATTTGCCAGACAAGATAAGTGGGAACGTGAAAGAGGGGAGAAAGATTGAAATTAATTTCGTTACCAGCGGTACAATACCATACGATAAGTATCCTCACTGTTTTGCTACCTTTTTAGTAACGGGTCTTCCTTCCAATATCCAGTGGAGCGTTAACGTAGGAGGTTATGATTACGTTTCGAGTAGTTCAGCGTCTCCTATCTTAGTTCCTATATTGGGCTCAAAAAACGCTCTGTGGAAGGCGAAAGAGATCAGAATAGGTGAAGTAGTTTTTAAACCTAATGTAGAAAGCGGAATAATAAACAGAGGAGAAAAGATTATTATACCATACACAAGCGTTGTAGAGCCTAAGAGGCCCATTATATTGCCTTCTTTGGATAAGTGGGATCCAAGGGTTTGGGTCGGTAATGATATCTATGGTTATAATGTTCTTTCCGTCCTCGGGGTAGGGGGAAACGGGTACGTTCTAAAGGCTGAAAAGGACGGAACATACCACGCTATAAAAGTATTAAGTATGAGAAATGAGTCTTCACAAACAAGGGCACTAAGTTTCTCATCTTTTGATGACTTATTTCGTGAGTCGGAGAACCTGAAAGAGTTGTCTAAGAACCCACGGTTTGTGAGAATTTACGGCATATATGTTGATATAAATAACATTACATCAGCCTTAAGGGGGAATAGTGAAGCCTACTTCAAATATCCACCTGCAATAATTATGGAATTTATGGAAGGTGGTACTGCCGCAGATCTGATAAAGACTCAATTGGTTAATTACCCGCAATGGCCCATAATTGTTAAGTTAATTATTAGGGAAATAGCTATGGCTTTGAGCTTTTTACACAAAAACGGGTACGTTCACTTAGATGTCAAGCCTCAAAATATATTTTTCGCAAAAAAGGTTGGAAACCAAGTGGATGAGGTCTTGAAGAATCTAACCGTAGTAGGTAACGTGAAGTTAGGTGATTTAGGGTCTGCAGTAAAAGCCGGGCAAAAGTTTAACCAAGCAACTCCCGCTTACAGCCCTCCAGAGCAATTAGAAGCGATAGTGTTGGGAAAAGGGGCGAATCCGTCTATGGACGTGTTTTCCTTAGGGATTACAGCTTACTATCTCCTGACACTACATAACGATAACCCTGCAATTCCCTATCTTAATAAAGCCTCTGATCTGTTTATCAGTGGTAGAATAAACGAGGCACTGGGTTACATTAACCAAGCTAAGGTTGTTCTAGCCTCTTGGCGCCCTCAATTGCCTCCTAATACTCCTCAAGAGCTTGTTAACGTTATTTACGGTTGTATAAGTACCGATTTCACGAAGAGGTATACGAGTGAACAAGTCGCTTATCTTCTCTCTAAATGATTTTTTAAACACATACGATTCTACATACTTTTATGGAAACAGATGTAATAATAATAGGGGCGGGTGGTGGAGGATATCCGGGTGCATTCAGACTAGCCAGATCTGGGTACAGAGTAGTAATCATAGATCCTAAAGGAGAACTAGGAGGTAACTGCCTTTTTTCAGGGTGTATCCCGTCAAAGACTATTAGAGAACTAGCACAGATAGTCTGGAGAAATAACCGAATTCTGAAAGCTAATTTAAAACCGGACTTCTCCCTAATTCAGGATCACAAGGATCGTGTTCAGGAAATAAGGTATATGCAGCATAGAGAGGAATTAAAGGAATTCAGAGACAATATAGAGCTAATAAGAGGAAAGGCAAAGTTAATAGATAATAAGACAGTAGAAGCCGAAACCGAGAATGGAAAGATCGAGGTTAAGGGTAGGTACTTAGTCATATCAACTGGAAGTGAACCTGTTAAGCCGAAATTCCCTGGGTCTGAATTCTCGATAACAAGTGATGATCTTTATGGCTACAGAACGTCCTTGAGAAGACTTCCTGACGATATAACAATAGTAGGAGGAGGTTACATTGCACTCGAGACTGCTACTATCCTTAAGGCGTTAGGCTATAACGTTAGACTGCTAGTAAGGAGCGATAAAGTACTCAAGGGTTTCGAAAGCGAAATAGTAAACACGTTATTACCTCTATTAGGCTTAGAAATAATGTATAACTCCCCTATCCTAGAAATCAAAAAGATAGGGGAACAAGAGTTTGAGGTCTTCTATAGTGACGGTAAGGGGAATAAGAAGAGTTTAAAAACTGGACTAGTTATGCTTGCTACGGGTAGGAAACCCGTTTTACCCGAGGGTGCTGGAGGAATTCTAGCACTAGATAGTAAAGGTCATATAAGTGTCGACGACTCCATGAAAACAAACTTACCTAATGTCTTTGCAACTGGTGATGTCAATGGAAAGGCTCCATATTTTCACGCTGCTGTAAGGATGTCGATTGCTGCAGCTTATAACATTATGAGTAATGGCACGCCAGCGGACTACGTGGACTTCAAGAGTATTCCAGTAACTATCTTCACAATTCCGCCAGCTTCTTACGTAGGAATTATGCCTTCCGAAGCAAAAAGAATGGGGATCAGCTTCATTGAGGCTTCTTACGAGTTAAAGAATGATCCCATGGCACAAATGTATGACGAGATGGGCGGAGTTTTAAAACTGTACTTTGAACGTGGTAGTTTGAGGTTAATAGGGGCTTGGATCGTAGGTGTTCATGCAGGGTTTGTTATTAACGAGTTAGGACAAGCTGTAGCCCACGGATTGACAGCTAGGGATTTGGCTGAATTCGCAGACCAACACCCTACGACGAATGAACTTATAGCGTATACTGCAAGAAAAGTTCTATGACTTTTTTAAATACTTTTAAAAAATTCTCCTTGAAGCGTAAGAATATCCTATCTCAGATTTAAGACCTTCTTTGTACGCTACATAAGAGATTACATACCCAATGCCGAGTGCTATAGCTAGGATGGCTATTACGTCTACAATGGAAAAGTCACTGGAATCTATAGCTCTCCTTATGCTTTTCCAAGCTGAAAGGAAGCCCGTGATATATTCCCACGTATCTGCTATAGTTGCAAAGGCGTTATAAACGCTTATTATTCCAGCAGTCCAACTTCTTCCCCTTACTGTGGCTACAACGCTTAGGGTTGTAGCTATTACTCCCCACATTATTATTGCTAGTCCGAAAAATAGGAAGTCGAATCCTAAAATGAATGTTGTAGTTGATATTGAGATGTAACCTAAGTATGCTAGTATAAATGTGATTATTGTCGCGATTACATAACTTACTGGCAAGAATCCTCCCAAAAAGAATACTAAAGTTCCTAATCCTTTTCTGTAACTAGATATTTTCCCCGCATTATAACTGTTCCATATAGAGATTGCAAAATCGAAGATTAGTATTAATATTCCTATTATTAACCCTATATCCATGAGTAGTCACTCAATATTCTTACTTTAAAAGTTATTCGAATAATTTAAACCTAGTTGAGAATCTTGCAAAAGTTCATTTATAGGTTATGAGAATCCTTCTAGAGTTTGTTATAATCTAAATATAAGTGTGGAGCTATAACACTTAAATAATTACGTAGGGTTCAGCAGTTCGTCATGAAAGTAAGTTGCTAAGAAGTCACTTCACGAAAGTTAAAAACCTCCATAAGGTAAATTAATCATAATGACTATCAGGGATGAAATTACGTATGCCAGAATAAGCTACAACGACTTTATTGCGTCTTATTACAGATTAGAGAAAGGCGATCTAAGATTGTCAGCATTTAGGGCGTATAAAGCAGAGAGGAGGCTGTTACAATCATTAGCTATGCGCCATAATCTTCATAGAAAAGATACAAGGTGTGCAGTGCAAAAAAAGGAAATGTTACAAGTATCGAAACAGTTGGATAAAATTTATCGCAATATATATCAGTTTACGGAGATGGCTCTATCCTTATTCGAACAATATAAGGAAAACAAAGTGGATAAAAAAAGTATGATCTTACTTCTGGTCTCGTTAAACTATGAATGGGTTTCACAATATCTCACGTATGAACAAGTTGATAGAATAAAGATGATTAAATGCCGAATGATGAAAGGTTTAAAATAACAACTTAAATGGAGGATATCGGTAACTTAGAGATAATCTGGTTGTAATGAAATTAGCTCTTGTTAAGGCATATCTCGCTAAAATATCTTTGTATAAAATGCTATAAGTTGTTCGAGGTCGTTATAAGCTGAAGAATAGACAGATATTGATATACAGTTATGTTAAAGCTAACGGTTTTAACTATAGTTAGGACGGATATATTGGACGTTTGGTTAGAGTAACCAACCCAATAACTTGAATTTCCAGTCCAATAGAAAGGTCCTTCAGTGCCGCTGAAGCCCTGAGTACTCGAATAGATCTCATAAGGGACTTGGAAATTAGGTTGAGTATAATAAGCCTTAATTATAAGTAAAGTGGTTTTGCCACTGTAATTATCTTCATAAAAATACACGAAAGCCTTGGTAAACTCGATGACATCACGATTATTAGAACTATTCAGAAATATTTCTCCTAAATTTGATTTGAGGAAATTATTCCTTTCTAAGGTTAATGAAGTCCCGTTAGAAAATGTAATTACAAACATAGAGTCTTGTCGAGATACTACAGCACTAACAACTTGAGTCCAGTTACCTTGCGTAATTACGTTAAGTGCACCGGTGTTAATAGACGGTGGAATTGGTATTGAGATAAGCGTCGGAGCTAAGAATAACGTCGATATCATAACTAGAATAGAAATTACGAAAGAGAGTACAATATTTACTGTATTCTTGCCACTACTTGTTTTATAGCTCATTTTTATACTATCTAATCGTCTTAGCTCTAACGCTAATAAATATTAAGTTTTGACAATATTTTCTCCTTGCTGTATTCGGATAAAGTTAATAGATTTGAAAATAGGAAATTTTGTTAATGAAGAAAGTATTTCAAGGTGTAAATGTAAACCTTCAAATGTTAGCTGTACAGCTTTTTCAGTGGTTTAGTTTTAAAGGGTATCAGTCTCAGTATTACGGTGCAGGGAATTACTATATAGTTCAGGCTAAAAAAGAAGGTTTTTTGAGACATTTTTTTGCTGCGGATAGGGCTTTCACAGTCAAGCTCTTTGGTGGCCAGGGATACCTTGAAGCAGAAACGGGAGTGGCTAACTGGGTGAAAGCTGAAGACGTTACTGAGGCATTCTTAGGTGACTTAATATTAGGACCTGTAGGACTCTTAGTAGAAGCTGGAGAAGGACTGTGGAATATCGAGATAGAGCATGAAATCATGAAAGAGATAGAGAGGCTTATAAACAGTGGTGCCGTAAGTACTATGCCACAGCCTGGCTATCAGTATGGGTATCAGACCACAATGCCTTATTATGCTCAACCTTACACTCAACCCTACCAGTTTAACCAGGTCAAAGTATGTCCTTCATGCGGATATCGGAACCCTGGAAATGCTAGGTTCTGCACTAATTGTGGAAGTCCATTATAATTTTTTATTTTTAATAAAAATTTGAAATAAAACTAATTAAAGAATAAGTTAGTAGTCAGAAGATAATTTAAATATATACGTTAAAAATATTGTATGGTATCAAACAGAACACTGCTTCTATTGGTTGTAGTATTAGGTGTATTAATGGGTGCTGTGGATTCTACTATAGTCATCTTAGCACTACCTACAATCGTGACAGATCTTCATTCTAATCTCTTCACAATGATCTGGGTTATATTGATTTATTTATTAGAAGCTGCTGTGTTAACTACCCAATTAGGGAGACTAGGAGACTCTTATGGAAGGGCTAAGGTATACAACTCAGGTTTCATTATCTTCACCATCGGTTCTGCCTTGTGCGGAGTATCTCCTTCAGCGTATTTTCTCATCGGCTCTAGAGGCGTTCAAGCTCTGGGAGCCTCTATGATGCAGGCTAATAGTGGAGCGATTATTTCAGACCACTTTCCTCCTAATGAAAGAGGCAAGGCCTTCGGTTATACTTCAATAGGTTGGAACGTAGGGGCTGTGTTAGGAATAGTGCTAGGTGGAATAATAACAACGTTGATAGGATGGAGATACATATTCTACATTAATGTCCCTATAGGTGTTGTAGCATCCCTTTTAGGGTTTAGAGTAGTGAAGGACGTAAATAGGGTAAAAAGAGACGTTGATGTATATGGGGTCATCCTCTTCGGAACGGCGTTATCTCTGATAACTTACGGAAGCGCCGAGATGGCGGGCGAAGGATTAGCGTTAAAAAATGAGATACTAATATTAATAGGATTAGGACTTCTATTTTCCTTTATAGTGATAGAGAAAAGAGCTAAAGCCCCGCTTATAGACTTTAGTGTCTTTAGAAATAGAGTCCTTACAGCTTCTTTGTTGGCATCGTTTTTCCAGAGTACGGGGTACTTGTCTACAGCCTTTTTGTTAATCATGTATTTGCAAGGAATAAGGGGCTTATCTCCTTTGAACGCTTCTTTATTGCTCGTCCCGGGATATGTAATAGCGAGTATGGTAGGTCCTATAGCTGGTAGACTTTCGGATAAGATTGGGGCTAGAACTCCTGCCACAGTAGGGATAGGTTTGATGACATTAGTATCGTTCCTTTATTCCTATACGTTAAATTTAGACACTCCTCTAATCTATATCGTAGGCTTATCCGTTATAGGAGGGTTAGGTTCTTCTCTCTTCTACCCAGCTAACAACAGCGCAGTAATGGCCAATACACCTATACACTCTTATGGTAGTATTTCTGGTATGTTAAGGACTTTAAGCAACACGGGTATCTTAATGAGTTACGTGATCTCGATTACAGCGGCATCCCTTACAATTCCGCGTTATGTAGCTTTTCAGGTCTTTCTGGGCACTTCTGACCTTATAGGTGGTGTAGCTGGCAAATTTATAAACGGTTTACATTCCGCGTTTTTAGTGTCTGTAGGAGTACTCGTAGTTGCGTTAGTGTTATCGGCCGTGAGGGGTAAGGAAGTAAGGACTACTCAAGTTGATGTTGCAAGGAGGGCAAATTGATAAATCCCTTCTAATGCTCCTCAATAATTACTTTAACTTTTATTGGTTACTACAAAAATAACTATATATTCCAAAGATAGAAAATATAAGATAAAAGATTAAACAAATTAAAAATACCCCTAGCGAAATTTAATCCAGTATTCATTTTAAACATTCTTTAATTTAACTTTATATAAGGGTAACTGTAGTATATAGTATGCCTTTTGGTGTAGAGGAAATTGATGAAATACTTAGAACATTATCCGTGGATAAGAGAAAACTAATATCAAGACGAATTCCTAAATCAATAATTCATGATTACGGTAAATTTTTCAAACTAATGTTAAATCCAATTCCTTTCAAAACTATAATATTCGTAGTACCTACTAAAGAAGATGCTGAAAATATTGTTAGGGTCTTTAACAGAATCTTCCCTGACAGAGAGGTGTTAGCTTTTGCAGCAGAAAGTAATACTAACGAAATACTAATGTTAGTACAATTAGGACAAGAGTTCAGCCTTCATCGTGACTAATAGTCACTTTTCGTGACTATTAATCACTTAGCCTCATCACTCCTTCTCCCTCCCCATGCCGTCTACGGGAGCGGTAGTTAAACCACTCCCTTCGAGGACATGGGGAGTTTCATTGGGTGCCTTCCTCCACCTCACAACTGCTCATAGACTTCACGGTGGCACCCTCCAATTTAATGTTAGCATAAAAGTTTATAAATTTTAATGCTTCTAACACTCTTATGAAGCAAATAGTTTTCAAATCAACCGTCTCAAGTTATGGCACTGATAAGTATGGTAATAAGAGATATGGTATAACTATCCCCTCAAAGCTAAAGGAGAAGGGGAAGGAATTATACGGTAAGGAGGTGATAGTAATTGTTATCCTACCAGATGATGAGGAGTAAATTAATTGGTTCTAAGGAAGCAATTGATAACTTCCAATTCGTGACTATAAATGGTAGGGTTGAGTTTGATGAGTTGGATAAGGTAGCTAGAATTGCTTACTCTCACTCAAAGGCTGTAAAGGCTGGGATTGACTTGGCTTTAAGAGGAGTTTCATTAAACGATGCTGTTAAGGAGTTGTATAATATCATCCCTTACGCGTTCTATGCCGAAACGGCTTATAAGCAGGCTTTAGCATTGGTTGAGAATAACGGTAATAAGGTCGAGATTAATAAGGAGTGGATTGCTTGTAGGGGTAACAAAAGCGATAATGGTAATAGGGGGATTAAGTTTCACGTTTTTGAAGACCACGTGGAAGTTAGAGTTAAAGACCCGTGGGGTAAGTGGGTTCACGGAAAGGCGTACTTCGGCAAGGAGTACTTACCATTGCTTAAAGAGTTAGAGGAGTTATCTCGAAGGAAGGAGGAGGGTTACGGTGCTGTAGTAAGTTTCAAGGATTACCCTATGATCCACTTCCAAATCCCACTCTGGCTTTATTTAAAGCACTTCTCTTCACCAAAACCTAACGGTTACGGTTTGGTTGCCGGTTTCGATTTGAACAGTGACAGACTAAACGTTGTCGTGGTTAGCAAGGAGGGTGAAATTATTGCTAATAAGACGTGGTGGTATTCGGATGTTACTAGACCGGGTTTTCCTAAGGATAAGGCTAAAGCTTTGCGTTTGAATGCTCTATCAGAGTCCCTCAATTTCCTATCAAGGGTTGGCGTTGATTACGTTACTTTTGAGGACTTATTTCTAGTTAAGAAGAGGAAGTTCACTAGGAGCAAGAGCGGTAATAGGAAGGTTTCGCGTTTTGCTAAGAAGCAGTTGTTAGTTCACGGTGTTATTAAATCGTTAAGGTTGGGTTTTAACGTTATTCTAGTTAATCCTAAGGGTACTACAAATTCTGAGGATCACGACAAGGTGATGAGGGAGAAGGGTTTTGATAGGCATACAGCCTCAGCTTACCTAATAGCGTTAAAAAGATTAGAAGTAATTAAAAATAATGAATAGTTACGTAAAAGTGCTGGAAGACTTTTCCAGAATTACCTTTATAATAGCACACGCGGGTAGACCTATATGGTATCAAACGGCTTTTTACCTAGCTAGAATGTTTAGCAATGCTTATCTAGAGATATCTTCAATACCACCTAAAAACCTTTTGAACGTGTTGCCTAGGTTAATGGAGATAGAAGATAAGGTAATCTACGGTAGCGATTTCCCATCTTATGCGGAACAAGACCTGGCGGAATATGCTGAAGAAGCTTATAGAGTGACAAAAAGCGAAAAAATAATGAGAGACAATGCTTTAAGGTTAATATTTAGAGAGAGGTGAATGGAAGAGTTAAAGAACGACTGTGTTGTATAAAGACTGATAGATTTATCTTGTTAATTTCAAGAATATTGATATAAAGTAGGGTCGCTTATTTAAAGAATTAGCAAATGATATTGTTGAAGAAACCTATATCACTTAAGGTAGGATTATCGAAATAGTTCCTAAAAAGAATTATTTTATCCGTTTTATTCAGAGTACTCGTCACGTTGTCAAGCTGAGAATTGGATACAATTCATGAAAATTCAATGAAGCTCAAACCCCTTATCATTCAACCTTTAGCGCCCTTTCAAAGGGCCTTAATACTCCTCTCTTCTCCATATCAATCGTGAATAGGGCTATCCATCCTCCCAATAGCCATCCTCCTAACACATCCAAGGGCCAATGGACACCTACGTAAACCCTCGAATAGGATACGAGTAAAGCTTCAATTAATAGAGGAACCCATACCCATTTAGGAGCTGTAAAAGCTAAGACTATCGCCCCATCTCCTACAATTAACGCATGGCCTGAGGGGTAGCTGAAATCGTGAGACTTACTGACTAATAGATAATCGGGGGAAACATAATAAAATGGCCTCAGTTGTGATACTAAATATTTGCTCGCCTCACCGAGAATTATGGCGAGTATAAAGGATCCAGCTAAAGTTATTGCTATTTTTCTAGTCTTCTTGAAAACGAATAGTATTGCTGTTACAGGGGTCCAAACGTATTCCCTTCCGTATTTAGATAATAAGACCATTATAGGGTTAAGAAATGAAATTTGGTGATAATTTATTAGTTTAAATACCTCGACGTTTAGGGGGATATTTTGTTCCCCGACTGCTTTTACGTACAATGTAAGGGCTATAAATAAAATAAATAGAGCCCAATATTTTTTCATACGACTATTGAAACTATATTTTCCTATAAAGTTATCCGTATCCTACTTTTTTATATATAAACTATGTACATGAACTTTATTAGATAAGTGAGACCTCTACAGCGTATGAGAAATTGTTACATTGTAGTAACCACAGTTTTACTACTAACTCTGAACTTTAACCACCCCTATTTTGTGTTATTTTTAATACCACTATTGATCTCTGAGACTAACCTAAGGTTACCTAAGGTAATAGGACCCCTATTACTATTATTATCTTTACCTTTTTTACGATATCAACATAACGACACTATCGTTAGAACTCGTTGTTCTAACTGGTGATTAAAATGATCGACGCGATCAAATCCGTAATTTTAGGTATAGTTCAAGGCATTTCCGAATGGTTACCCATAAGTAGTAAAACGCAAGAACTCCTAGCTTCTCACTTCCTCATTGGACTTGCAATAACCGTAGCTTACACCTTCGGTCTCTTCATGGAAATGGGATCTATAGGCTCTGCATCGATCTACTTCAGAAAAGACGTCGTGGCTGTTTTTAGGGACAAGTTCTTACTTAAATTCCTCGTAATAGTAACCCTAGTAACAGGTATTGTAGGCGTACCGCTTTATGTCATCTCCGATAAGTTATTACAGAACGCTTATAGCCCGTCTATACCGATGCTTGTACTAGGGGTTATACTAATACTGGATGGCATCTACATCAAGTTTACGAGAGAGAATATAAAGCCCAGAGAGCTCAGAGAGATGTCTCTAAAACACATGGTAATTATAGGCTTTGCTCAAGGGTTAGCCGCCTTACCGGGGGTAAGCCGATCAGGAATGACGGTATCGACAATGCTTTTATTAGGGATAAAACCTGAGGAAGCGTTCAAGTACTCGTATTTAGCCTATATACCAGCTGCTTTAGGTGCAGTCCTCACTACACTCGTATTCACGAGGCATAACGTCAGTTACGCAGTTCATTACATCGGTATAGAGGGTCTGATATTAGCAGTTGTGACGGCTCTAATAACGGGTATATTGGTGATAGGGATATTAATGAAAGTAGCCAAGACTAGGAAAGTATATCTGATCAACTTCATGCTAGGAGCTATTGCGATTGTAGTAAGCTTAGTAACGTTATTTCTCTAAAATTTTTCGCGCAGTACAAAGTAATTAACCTATTTACGCAAAATAAATAGTATGAGAGCTTATGCGAGAGCCGAATGGGATCCTTTAAAAAAAGTGGCATTACATAAGCCGGGGCTGGAAGTCTTTTTCGGGCTTTTAGAGCCTGAAAAGTCACTCTTCAAGAGGAGATTTGACTTCGTTAAAGCTAGAAAAGAGTACGAAGAGTTAATAGACGCGTTGAAATCTGAGGGTGTGACTACTTTCAGAGTATTGAGAAGCATTATTAGGAGAGCGTTAAAAGACGAGAAATTTTATGAAAAGTTGAAGAGAGTAGTAGGGGTCAACGCAGATCCTTGGTTTTTAGCGAAATTGTTGGTGCTTAGGCCCAAGTTCATTTCGACTAATGGTGAGGTAAGAGTAGAGTTGGTAAACCCCTTATCTAATCTATACTTTATGAGGGATCAACAAATAACAACAAAGAACGGGGTTGTCATAGGTAGGATGGCTAAACCTCAGAGGAGTGCTGAGACGGAACTGGTGAAAATTTTCTGGGAGTCGATCTCTGTTAAGTACGGCGAAGTAAAGGAGGGATATTTAGAGGGAGGAGACTTCTACCCTATGGGGGACTTTTATTTAGTGGGAGTGGGGAACAGAAGCGATATGAACGGGGTTAAAGAACTAATAAATAGCGGTGAAGAAGTAGTAATAGTGAAAGAACCTATATCAACAGAGTTCTTCCATTTAGACACATATTTCAACGTAATATCGCGTGAGTTGGTGGTCGGTGTAAAAGAACTAATGCAACATAGTACTGTTGAAGTTTATTCTGAAGGGAAATTAGTGAGGAGGGGATTAGATATGCTAACATACCTCAAGGAGAAGGAGTTTAATATACACTACGTAAATTTGGATGAGGCTAAAAAGTTCGCTACTAATTTCCTGACCCTGAATGCTGGGAAAATACTTACTCCTTATGACTTGAAAATTTCGGGTGTCGACTCCGTTGTAATTAACGTTGAAAACCTCACTGGAGGGTTCGGTGGGATACATTGCATGTCAGCAGTTATAGAAAGAGGGTTAGGGTAAGAAATGATGTTTCTCGTCCTCAATTATCTTTCCTATCTCACCCGTGGGTTCAAAGTTCTTTAGATAAAAATCTAGTGCACCTGATTCTGCCTTATTCACAACGTAACGGATCGCCTTGTAGCCAAGCAAAGCAGCAATGACCCCTACCACGTATAAGAGGTAGAAAACCGGCTTTTCCAACATACTTCTTCTATACTTCTTGAAATACTCCCAGTGGTACATCTCATTCTCATAAGCACGTTTAAATCTCTCCTCCTTCCTGACATTATATATGCCTTTCGCGAGTCCCGTAGCACCCGCTTCTCCGAGGAGTGCAAGTAAGTATTTGTCCACGATAGTGAGATCTACTGGGAATTTTAAAATTACTGTGAGAAAAAAGAGAATTCAAATTTTTAAGCGAGCATCTACAAATTTAAGCCTTCCTAACCAAGATGTATATCGCAATTATGCCGATAAACGTAAGAATAGGAAAGATATCTAAAAACGAGGAAGAGTATTATTTCACTTATGACGGTGGAAAATGGAGACAAGTTAAGCTCAAGGAAAAAGCATGGCACTCGCTGAAATCACTGAAGTACGTTGAGGGTATTTTAGACGAGAAAGATGACGCGGTAATAAAAAGAGTTTACAAGAGAAGCGGGAAAGTCATATCTATAGATTATTTCGTCAAGAAGGGAGATTCGTTAGAAGACCTTAATTGCATAAAGGGTACTGAGTTCGAGGGAGAAACGATCGAAATCTGCAAAACTAATGACATGACAATTTACAGATACGCAGGGAGTTATTTTGAAGATAAGAACTCTCTTGTGAAGTTCTTGACCCTACGGATCAGAAGGAGGGTAGAAGAGAGATTAGGAGGCGAGGTAATCTCACTAGATACAAAGCTCAAAGGGGAGACCGATAAAGCTTACCTTCTCGTAATTAAAGGGAAGGAAGTGTGGGTTCCCAAGAGCGTTGGTAAATATCTAGACGGTAAAGTAACTTTGCCCGTCTGGTTTGTGAAGAACAATAACCTTGCTGATGTTAAAGATTATGAAGAAAGGATTGATAACGAGGTTAAAAAGTATGAGGAAAAAATCGCCAGATTGGTATTTGAACTGTAGTAAAAATAAAAGTGTTATAGAACGAGAAAGGACAGAAGATATAACGCTATACTTAAGGATATCAAGGTCACGGATAAGTTTATAGCCCATTTTCCTTCAAACCCCGGTAAATTAAGTTTGTGGAAAACCAAGTGAATACCCCCAAACACGATTAACACCGTACCAATCGTTGTAAACACTATTCTTAAGAGGAATATCGGATCGATTATCATATATTTAGTTTTACATTTTATGCTTTAAAGCTTAATTGGAATTTTCAACTTAATTCTCTTAAATCATCTCTTACATCTTCCAGCCTCTTCAATATATTGTCTAGGTCACGTTTGTCCAGATCCTCTCCGTTATAAGCTCTCTCTAATAAGTCCTCTATATCAGAAAGTATATCCTGAAGTTCTTCTTTAGCTTTCTCTAGAGTCTCAACCTCTTCTTTGTTAACCATAATTAAAAATTAATACGTCCCTTATTTAAAGCAAACGTATGGTTAATCTATCCAAGAAGTTGGTGCCTAGGGATATGAAATGTTTGATGTAAGGGAAAATCTTTTCGCTATAGGGAAAACCTCTCTCAGAATTCTTATCAAATTCAAAATCTATCTGGATCTCGAATGGTCCTCCGCATTTGTTACACTTAATCTCGTATATACTTTCCCTTTACTTTCTGCATTTCATACAAACCTCTTTTACCATACTACTAATCACGAATCTAAAGTATATAACAAGTTTGTTGGCTTTGATTATATAGGAACCTAAGAACGGGTTAAATGATAATACTTATTCATATTATTATTAAGCTATAAATTCTCTGCTTAGTATACTAAACGTACATTAAGTAAATCAGTTTAATGCCTTCTCTTCTCGAAGGTTAATTAAATTAATTGATTTGTAGGTCAATGATGACGATGTGAACTTATTTTGCCATTTTTCTAACTATGACAAATATTATTGTAACAAGAATTATTAATACAAAAGATGCTCCCCAAGCTACATCGTTTAAGTTTGAGTAGCCGCTAAACGCATAATTATATATCAATACTGGAATTCCAGTAACAGGTGTATTAAAAGACGTTATATAAAGGTTAGCAGTGGAAGAACTGAGGAAAATTATGGGAGCAGTCTCGCCTATTATTTTTGCGAAGCCTATTAATAGACCATTTATTATTCCTCTTCTTCCTATATACATGACTAATTTTATTACTTGCCAAGTGGTTAAACCGAGGGAGTAGGCGACCTCTTCGTAAAGCTTCTTTGGGATTCTTAGGGCTTCGCTAATTTGTATAGTTGAATAGGGCAACATGATAATTGCTAATGCCATAGCGGCCGTAATCCCATTTAATCCTAAACCAATTTCTAAAACTAGAATTGCGAATACGACTATACCTATGACAATAGTTGGCAATTCCACAATTAGCTCTAAACTTGCTCTAATTAAACTAGCTATTTTTGACCTTTCGAAGAACGATAAAAAAACTCCAGTAAATATGGAGATAGGAGCTGAGATTAGCACTGCTAATGAGACCATGTATAAAGAGCCTTCTAGAGCTGGACCTATACCGCCTAATCCCTCGCCGGGATTTGGAGGCAAATCTATAAAAAATCTAGGTCCATAACTAATTATAACCTTTAATCCATTTACAACTACAGTGTAAAAAAGAAATGTTATAGGAAGTAAAAATAATATAACTAATAATATTATAAGGGAGACAATTACAATATCTTTTCTTCTCAAGATCTCACCCTCAAGATTAATTTAGAGATTATTATAAATATGAACCCTATTACAACAAGAAATAACGCAAGTGCAAACATTACATTATACTGGATTCCATACGCAGTTCCAAACTGACTAATAATTAAAGATGGTATCGTATAACCCGGTTCAAGTAAGTTCGGTGAAATGTTTAATACATTGCCTATTGTAAGGCTTACTGCCACAGTTTCTCCAACTGCTTTTCCAAATGCTAATGCATATGCGCCCAAGAAAGCCTTTTTAATGTAGGAAAGCTTCAGCATAATTAACTCCCACTTACCTAGCCCTAGAGAATACACAGCTTCCTCGAAGGACCTAGGAACTTGAAAGTAAACTTCCCTTATGAGAGAAGATGCAAAAGGTGTTATCATAATTGCCAATATTATTGAGGCCAGTAATATACTAGGTCCATTAGTAGTTTGGTGAAGCCCAAGGTTAGAGCTTAGAAACGTAAATAATGTGCGAGATAAAAATGGGCCAAGTGATAGAAGACCCCAGAATCCGTATAGCACTGTAGGAAAAGCCGCCAGAAGATCTGAAAGGTTAACTAGAAAACTTTTAACTTTTTTTGGAGAAATGTCATTAACAAAAATGGACAAAGCAGTAGCAAATGGGATAGATATCATTACGCTTAACACACCTGTTACTATCGTACCGTAAATCGCTGCTAAACCACCATACTGATCGCTAATAGGATTCCATATATTCTTAGTATAGATCGAAAGACCTTCTTTCTCATACGCAGGAATAGAATTATACACTAATACACTCAGTATCAATATAAAAGTAAAGACTACTACAGATGAAGGTATAAGTAGAAAATAAAAAATTTTTTCTCTTTTTCTTTTAATTGTTATCATTTTTAGCTCACCAAGGTATAAACAGGCATATTATTATATGATATTAGCTTGAGATTTTGTAGAATTAATTGTTGAATATTTGATGGTAGTGGAAGATACCCCGTTGGTAATTCAGTCTGCCCAGTAGTTACAATATACTTCAAAAATAAGTAAATCGCTTCTGCCTTAGACTTATCGGTATAATTTACCTTAACAAGTAGCCATGAAAACGACACTATAGGATAAGCGTTGTGTGCTTTAACGTTTAAGAAGACTGAAAGATATGGAGTCATATCTATTGTCAATGAAGAAGGAAGCGAAGATAAATTAGCGTTTTGAATTGCGGTCTCAATTGAAGCTTGAGTTGGTAAAACATACTCGCCTGTGGATGGATTTAATACTGCCGCTGGAGTTAAATTATTCGCTATTGCGTACTGTGCCTCAACATAGCCTATTGAATAAGGATTTTGAGAAACATATGCTGAAACTCCATCATTTCCCTTACCTCCTAATCCGTTTCCAAGTTCATCTACCGGCCAGTTAACGGTATAACCATAACTAACATTTGAACTCCTCCAAGATTGAGATGAGATGTAAAGCCAATATGTAAAGATAAAGGTAGTGCCGCTTCCATCACTTCTATGAACTGCTATTATTTTTTGATGAGGGAAATTAAAGTAGGGATTTAATGCTTTTATTGCTGGATCATCCCAATATTGAATTTGCCCTAAGTATATCTTTGCTATAACATCAGCTGTTAAGTTCAAGGTACCATGAAAGCCTGGAATATTGTATATTATATCCTCTGCACCTACGACATCAGGGATTGTGAGAACTTCATGATATTTTTGAGTTAATTGCTGATACAAATTACTGGGCGGAGGAGCATCTGTAGCTCCTATGTCATAGGCACCTAGTAAGAAATTATTCACTCCTGCTCCACTACCCACTGAACTATAAGTTACTTGGATTCCACTATAATTTGACTGGAAATCTTTAACCCACACTTGCATTGCTGGATTAACAAAAGTAGAACCACCAGCTACAATACTTGCCGAAATTTGTGATGAGGCTGTAGTTTGAGATGATGAAGCTTGTGACGAAGTAGAAAAAGATGAACTTGTTGAAGTAGTTGTAGTGCTATGACCACCTTGGGAATTTATCACGAAAAAAAAGCCTGCCACTGCAATAACAACTATTATTAATATTACCACAGCTGCCAAAGTTGAAAGCCCTTTCATGACCTTTCTCGAGATTAACTATTAGAGCAGGGTTATAAACATATTGTATATAATATATAGTATTCTCAATAGGATATAGTAGTATATATAGATTATATAGATTATCTTTTTAATATCAAAAATAGAAGTATGAGTAGACCGCAATGGAAGCTGGAGAAAGGACAGAGGACGTATTTAACATATCTAGACTATATTTATATATAGACGATAAAGCTATACTGAAAAATATCTCTGTTAAAATACCTAATAATTCAGTATTTGGTATAATGGGGCCTTCAGGTTCTGGAAAGTCAACATTATTAAAAGTTTTGAATAGATTAATAGAGATCTATGATAGTAAAATAAAGGTTGATGGAAAGGTTCTATATTTTGGCAAAGATATCTTTCAAATAGATGCTATAAAACTTAGAAAAGAAGTAGGAATGGTATTTCAACAGCCTAATCCATTTCCACATCTTAGCATTTATGATAACATAGCATATCCGCTAAAGTCACACGGGATCAAAGATAAAAGGGAAATAAAGAAAATAGTGGAGGAGAGCTTAAGAAAGGTAGGGCTATGGAAAGAAGTACATGATAGGCTAAATAGTCCAGCTTCTCAACTCTCAGGTGGACAACAACAAAGATTAACAATAGCCAGAGCACTTGCGCTTAAGCCAAAAGTACTTTTAATGGACGAACCTACATCTATGATTGATGTAGTTAGTTCTCAAGATATCGAGGAATTAATAAAGGAGCTAAAAAAAGAAATGACTATAGTTCTTGTGTCACATAATCCTCAGCAAGCCGCAAGAGTTACTGATTATGTAGCCTTCTTGTACAATGGAGAATTAGTAGAATGTGGATATTCTAATGAAATATTTACCTCGCCAAAAAACGAGTTAACTAAAAAATACGTTATAGGTAGGATAAGTTAGATTTAATTAATTTCTTTGATGAAAACATAGTTAAGTTATAAAAATTTGCAACCTAATGAAAACTTAACTACATCGTGATCTAATCGAAACATAAGCTTTAACTACAAACACAAATTACTCTGCCTCCCTTTAAACGCTTAATATCCCGTAACACTAAAGAATGTTTTACCGTCAACTTGTATTTTTTGAACTTTATACCATATACATTGGAAAGTAGATCGTCAGAAAGATCGCTAACTCCTCCATCATATTCCAATTTTCCTTTATTGATCACGTAGTTTTATCAGCATACCTTAAAGTTTCAAGCTCATGAGAAGTAATCAGAAAGGTCTTTAGGTGTTGTAATTGGATCTATACACTGGTGGTTCAAACGATCGACATAATTGAAAACTTACTTAGAATGGGTAAACCTCTAACTGCATTACGTTTTCTTAAACAGTTCGTGAAAGACAACTCGAAACTCATGAGAAATAATGAAGAGTGCGAGAATGTCAAAAAAATTGTGATGGCTTTTCCCTCGCTTAATGACGAGAGCTGGAGATATTTCGTACCCAAACCACAAAGAGAAGAAATAGAATATTTAATACAGAAAGTTAAGGAATGTTTGCCTATTTCGTGATATGCAAAGTTTTGAGGTATTTAATCAGCCTTTTATAATCATATTATAAGTGAGTTTATAACTTACTTAATTCAAATTTTTACATAATGACAACAGTAACAGAAAAAGTGGACGAAGCTAAGTGGGGTATTAATCATTGGAAGCTGTTCATCTCCCTCAGCTTAGGCTATTTAATGTGGGGACTTATTACTTCAATCGCACCTTTAACATATAGCCTAGCTAAGGGAAACCCGATATATATAGCATTACCAGCTCTATATCCGTTAATAGGAACGTTATTGCTACCTTATCTCTCAGACAAAGTACTTGGGAGAAAGAAGACGTTTTACATTACTTTAATACTCTATTTGGTTGGTGCGCTTATTGTCTCTGGTGCCGCTTATTATATATCCTCCTCCAGTGTTGCGTTTTTACCTTTAGTGCTTGTGGGACTTCTGTTAGCAAATATAGGCGTTGAGGGAGAAGTACCTACTGGACTTTCTTACGCGGCTGAGAACTTCCCCTTAAAGTGGAGGGAAAAGCTGTTGATTCTAATACCTAATTTTGATAATATCGGAATAACTGTTGCTGCATCGTTATCATTGATAGCCTTCTCACAGATATCTTCTCCTACGTTTGTAATGGAAGTATTAGGATTTTCGGCCATACTGGTTAGCGTTGTCTTGACTTTCGTGAGATTTTCGTTACCAGAGTCCGTGAGATGGCTCGTAACTAAAGGTAAAGTGAATGAAGCCGAGAAAAATGCCGAATTGCTACTAACCAAAGGAGAGGACGCAGTAACTCCTATGACCAATAACAAAGTCTATAAAATACCTTTAAGAACAAGATATTTGTTCCTTGTTATTTTAGGAGTATCCCAGTACCTTACTTTCGGTCTGATGGCATATACAATCGCAGATTATTACTTCTCCAACAACCAATATTATCTATCCTCGATAATATTTGTCGCTTCTCTAGCTACTGTATTAGCTGGTTTCTTAGCATCATATATCGTGGATAAGATAAGAACTAGGTTTTATGTGATGTTATCTTATATGGGTGGTACTGTTACTATGTTACCGATACTCGCACTAGTTATGATAGCGAGTAGTATTACTGGGGCTTACCTAGTAATGTTTTACATCCTATTAGCACTAAACATGTTATTCAGTGAGTTTGCATGGGGAGCAAGGACAATATTGGAACCTCTTTTATTCCCTACGGAAAATAGGGCTTTCCTGATAGGTCTTGTGAGGACTATACCAATAGTTTCTTATGCAATATCAGTTTACCTAACGAGCAGTATTCCGTTAGTTGATTACGTCTTACTTAACCTTACACTTTGGGGAATGGGTGCCGTAGCTTCATTATGGTGGTTTTTCAGAGGCTATGATACAAATCTTGTTCCACTAGAGGAGATCACTACTGAAAACCTTTCTCAACAAGGTTAAAGCTGATTTTTTCCCACATACTTTTTCTTATTAAAGCTACAATGAGGACAGAAACTGAAGTTAACAAGAACAAGACGCTAGTTAACAAGAATAGACCAGCTGTAATTGTCAGCGCTATAATTATATAATCAACCATTATAACCACTATCATACCGCTTCCTGCCTTGTAGTTGTAAACCTCACCTCTGAACTGTATCGGGTTCAGTTTACTCATAAGGATTGCTGTGACTAAGTACCCCGCCATTACGCCACTAAAAAGCGATATTCCTACTGTAAATCTCCCTAGTATAGTGTCTACAATTACAAAGGGAAGTGAGAGTAAGGCAGTTTGCAGAGTCTTAATAATTATTTTTTCTGCTATTATTCTCCCCTGGTCTAAAGACATAAACGTTAGCCAAGGTCTCTCTTGTGAAAGTGCATAAAGACCGGTAGTAGACAGAAAGGACACGATCAGTACATTAGGTGCTATAATCCCCGTGTAAAACGGTGGACGAAAAGTTATTTCTACACACAAATATACTAAGGAGATAAGCGATGAAATCCCTATCGCCTTATAGTAAGGGATAATATAGAAGAATATTCTCCTTCCAGAAAAAGTAGAACCATAACCCCAAACGAACTCATAATTATTCCAGATTATACGAAGAACAGATTGTTTACCATTAATGAGACTCCTTCTTTTGGCTCTAACTTTAGACCCAGATAGTTGTAAGTCAGCATACCTAACGGAGTAATAAAGTACGAGTGCTGAAAGGATTAGGGAGCTTAGAATTCCGCTTAATAAGTGTCCAAATATTAACGCTGTTGGTGTAAAGTAGAAGTGAAAATAAGGTAACCAACTTAGAAAAACTAACGCAAAGATTATATAGAACTTATTTTTTGCTAAGGTCAAAGAACTAACTGCTATTCCGAAAATTGAAAAAGAGGTGAAAGCGATATATGAGTACGGAGGGGGATAGAGCAAAATCATGTAAGTACTGAGAACTATAAAGTAAGCTCCCCCGGTAAACATGCTTCCTACTACATATAAAAGGACTAATGTTGTAGTCTTTACTGGGGAGGTCAGTAAAAAGTCAAAATCTGCCTTTTGGACTATTGAGGAAAATAAATTAAAGACTAAGAAGAACGTAACAAATTCTAGGGCACTTATTTTTAGTTGGGGAGATAGATAAGTAACAAATATTATTTTTCCTATACTGAGGTAAAACAACACCATTAAACCGGAAAATACAATAGTTAATATGACAAAGCTTTTAGTAAATCTTGATAAAATGAAGAACTTAAGAATATAAAAAAGATAGGTTAAATTATCGTATTTCACAGATAGTTAAAGATTTCAGTGTAATTTATTTGTTTAGGAGAAATTATCATAGCGCCATAATCCACTCCATTAGTTCCTTTTTCAATACCTATTATGACGTATACAGACTGTCCGTTGTCTTTCTGTGCAGTCAATTCATAAACTACTGCCGTAGAGTTCTTTATTATAACATTTCCTTCAAAACTATAGTTATGGGTTTCGAATAGGAAGAAATGGAATAGATTTTCAAGCTTTGTGAAGTTTGCAGAGGTTGAATTAGCCTTTAGTATTATCATCTGGTCATTGACAAACCCTTCAAAACTCGTGTTCTTTACATATCCTTGGAATATTAAACCGCTTATTGGGGAAGGTAGAACCTTAGGAGAGTTATACAGAGAAATTATCATATTTACGGCTTTAGACGCAGATATGTTATCGTGAGCAAAATACACGTAATGACCGTCGAAACCTATTGCAGTTTTGTTTACGTAATAGTATATGAGGTTATTATAAGAGCCTTGTTTGAACCCGTGTTGTGTTAAAGTCGAGTTTATATAATAAAATATTAAGGAAGCTTCCGGTCCTTCCACTTGAATATAACCTAGTACTCCTCTTGTGTTGTTGTATTCAAGTACGTGAATTACTCCTTCTCCGAATATGTTAGTGAGATTACTCACATTGTAACCATAAGCCGAAACAAAGCTACTTAATGCGGAAAGGTTGTATATATAGATTGTACCTATGTAGTGTGGATCTTCTAAAGTAGTTTGTTGTGAGCTAGACGCTAGGCTATGTGTTTCAAACATAAGGAAACCTAGTACTGAGACTAAAACTACAATTATTATTAAAACTCCTTTAAATAAAGCCTTCATGATTTATGATATAATCCGTAAAGATTAAAAACTTTTACCAAACAGCTTATTTCAAGAATATAATACGTCCTTAAATATCCTTTCTATCGTTTTAGTAGATATTGCTCTTCTAATTATCTCCCTTAAAGCCTTTTTCATCTCCTCTGACTTAGCTATATCTGCCATAGAGAACTCTAGCCTTGGTGAGGTAACTATCTTGGACTGGGCATCTGAAACTACATCTTCATAGTTCTGGCTCTTAAGGTAATCAACAACTAAAGTCAGCTTACTCTCTAACATTATGGGGTCGTTTATTATGGAATTTAGATACTTGACGATTAAATCCTTTTTGTCAGATGCCTTTAGGTTGCTCTTATAAGTGTCACTGAAGTGTTTTGACAATATAGGGAAGGTAATTGTTATGAAGTACTGCTCTCCTCCTAGGCTCCATAGCCCGACTTTTTCTGCAATTTCATCTACTGACTGGATTAACGCATCTTTTATCGAAACAAGTGCTAAATCTAAGATTTCTTTCTCAGCATCAGCAGCATTCTCGGCGACTTCGGTCTGCTGAATTACGTTCTCTTTATAAAGTTGACCGTATACCGATAAAGTTCCGAACTTCCACGTCGAGAAAGGACATATTGTCGCTACTTGCTTTTTGCTATAAGGGAATGGAAAACCCTGATAAGTAGTAAAAGTCAAACCCGCACACTCATCATCATCACCTTTAATTCCTAATTTCTTAGCCCAACAACCGGTATGTATTTTTCCTTGGACTTGATCCTTAATTACCTCATAAGCTAAAATCCCCTTTTGGTCAGAGAACTTGTTGTAAACGTACAAACCCTCCGGACACATAAAGTATACGTTTATAGCCCCGCTGTTGTTCTTTTCTTCAATAATTGATATAACTTTCTTCCTTGCTCCTTCGTCATCTCCTGCTAAATAATCGTCGAAGCCACAGCACCTCCCAGAGATTAGTCTAACTCTAGGAGAGAATTGTGCTGGGAGCTTATCTCCATTATCTAATAAAAACTGTAAGAACCCTCTCAGACCAATAGGATCATATTTAGCAGCACACCCCACAAATAGGAAGAATAGAGGTCTATTCCTATACTTCTCATTTAACTTCTTCTCAAGTGCTCTTATGTCAGCCGTCACGTCAGATATCCCAATCGGAGGCTTAGTAGTTGGTGATACTTTGTTTACACCTTCAGTCATTAATTCACTAATAGGGATATTCACTGGACATATCTCCTCGTCTTTAGCACAACCGAAACATGTTTCGAAGCTAGTCTCTTCAAATATAAGACGACCTATTCTACCCATGGGAGAAAAGACTGGGTTGCCCGTTATTTTATATGCTAAACAAACATCTAAACATAACCCACAATTTATGCACTTTAACGAGTCTACGTATAATTTGGATATTTTACTGTATTGCTTAGGTGTCTTTACTTTCTTTCCAATCTCTCTCAGAATTGCTAATTCTAATGTTGTATATTCCCTTGGGCTGGGAAAAGGTTTTACATCTTTGTTTTTCAGCAGGAATTCAGAGATCTTCTCCAGATCGTAAAATTTTGCGTTACCTATAGTTACGTAATACTTCTCAGGCGAGTTATAATTTATAATATAAGTCAAAACTTCCTCATAGTTCGGGATCGAAAAGATCTTATTTCTGGAAATCGGAGGATATAAAAGGATTAGAGGGAAATAATCCCTCTTAAAACTTCTTACTATCTGAGAACTAAAGTCACTAAGCAAAGTATAGGAATCCACGTTACCACCTCTACTTATACCCAAAAATTTAGCGTAAAATGAGGGCAAATAATACCTTTCCCTACCGTCTACAATTACGGCACTCCACGCATATTCTGTCTCCGTATCTACTTCTATGACCTCTGGATACTTAGCTGTCATTATAGTTGCTACGTTAGATCCAACAAGCTTGTGTACTTCCTTTTTACCCCTGACAAAACCGAACTTATAACTACCAAATCCTGAACCATTACTCGATATAAACCCTCCTACTGTTCCCTTCAAGTAGAAGGGTAAAAGAACGGGTACAAAGCCCGAAGGCTTTAACTCAGTTAATAATTCCTCAAATGTTAAACCAGGGGCCACATTATAGTATTTATAAACTGAAGAACCGCTCTGTTCTTTGCTCTCCTCTATCTTATTTCCATTCCCTAAAAGGTTAGGAGATGCGACATATTTGGCTCTAGCATATCTTATTAAGTCACCTGAGACGGATGTAGCCTTACCCACGTAAACTACTTGTTCAGTTTTATCGAGATACTTCTCTATTTTCTTAATGTCTATTGTAGTCAAAGCTCTACTAAAGAGTGACGCGTCAGTAATTACCATCATTTATTACTCTCTATAACGCTGATTTAAGAGATTAAAATATATACTTGAGCTATAAACTTTTGTATAAATTGCACTTAGAGGTATCAGTACCACTGAATGTTTCTGGAGTCTGGTACCCAGTTTATGATAACGACATCTTAAAAAGTGGTTCAATAGGTCTTTCTTTAACATTAGATCCAAAACTAGTTGTAACCGGAAAATTGAGCGACCGTGAAAAGATATCCGTCATCAGAAGTAACGGTGATAGATTGGAACTAGGTAACTTCGGGAACTTACTTACATTGAAGAAGTTGGGTACGTTATCCATAGATGTATACAGCGAAGTACCTTTGGGTTATGGTTACGGAATGAGCGGTGCAATAAGCTTAGGATACGCAATGATAGCTTATGAATTGGGACTAACGGATTTAAGGAAGGCATTGCTTACAGCTCACGAAAGCGAGGTCCTGTCAAAAAACGGTCTAGGCGACGTTATTTCGGAATATTACGGAGGCGGAATAGTTTACAGAAAAAAACCTGGCGCTCCTACTATAGGGGAAGTGGAAGTATTTACAGTTACGGATGACGTACAAATCTGTAGTTTACCAGAGTCACGACTTTCAACGAGCCTTCTCCTCAAGACCAACGAACATGCATTAAACTACATAAACCAGTTCCTCCTTAATCCTACTATCCACAAATTCTTCGAAGTGGCGAAGAAGTTCACAGAGGAATTAGGTTTTATCTCTCCATATAAAGACTCATTTAGAAAGAAAGGCTTAATACTTAAACTAGGAGAGTGTGAAGAAGGATGGATAAAGCACAAGGTAGCAAGGAGTGGAGTGTCCGTTCACTAATCCCAGAAAACCACCCCAGAAAAGAATCCCTCATAATAAGGGAAAAAATCGTAGAAGGATTAGAGGAAGGGTATGTGGTCCCACAAGGGCTGATAGCTCACGGAAGGGGGGAATGCTTCGATTATCTAATAGGGGAAAAGACTCAACAATTTGCAATAGACGCGATCAAAGCCTCTGTAGCAACACTTTTACTAGCTAAACATCCAGTGATATCAGTTAACGGAAATATGGCGGCTCTTGTGCCTAAAGAGATCGTGGAGCTAGCAAAAGAAGTAAACGCAAAGATTGAGGTAAACTTGTTCTACAGAACTATTGAAAGAGAAAAGGCTATTGAAAAAGTTCTAAGAGAAGCGGGGGCTGAAGAAGTTCTGGGAGTGGGCGAAGACGCCTCAGCCACAATACCTGAGTTATTCAGTGAAAGGAGAAGGGTAAGTCCGAGGGGGATATTAATTGCCGACGTAGTCTTACTAGCTCTGGAGGACGGTGACAGAACTGAGGCTTTAACGAGGATGGGGAAAAAGGTAATAGCGATCGACCTAAATCCTCTGTCTAGGACTGCAAGAATGGCGTCAATAACTATTGTAGACAACGTGATAAGGGCTTTCCCACTCTTGATAAAATACGCGAGGACAATGAAGAGCTATAGCAGAGATACCCTAGAGGAGATAGTTAAAAAATACGATAATAAAACAGTACTCACTACCTCCTTGAGGTTTATAGCTCAACGGTTATCTGAAATTTCCTTGTAGTTTTCTCTAGCTGGGAATTTACCGCTCTTTACATCGTTTATGTATTCGTTAACTGCTTTATCAATTATCTCTTTTAGATTTACATATGCCTTTGCGAAATAGGGTGAGAAGTCAGTAAAGCCCAACAGATCGTGAATAACAAGTATTTGTCCATCACAATAAGGACCTGCACCAATACATATTGTAGGAATATTCACACTTTCTGTGATCTTTTTTGCAACTTCGGCGTAAGTGTTTTCAACGACAATTGAAAACACACCTGCATCTTCTAATGCTTTAGCATCCCTTATGAGTTGCTCGGCTTCCTTCTCTCTCTTTCCTAAAGTCCTGAAACCTCCTATTCTCAAAAAACGCTGGGGAGTCAAACCTATATGCCCCATGACCGGGATTCCTGCCTTAATTATCGCCCTTATTACGTCAACAACTTCTTCTCCTCCTTCTAACTTAACGGCGTCAGCTCCGTTTCTAGTCAATTTTCCCGCATTTCTTACCCCTTCATTAACCGAGACCTCGTAGGAGAGAAAAGGCATGTCTGCAACAATTAACTGTTTCGGCTTAGCTCTGGCAACAGCTGATACATGTCTTACCATATCCGACATTGTAACATTCAAAGTATTCTCTAGACCAAGAACTACCATCCCTAATGAGTCTCCTACAAGGATTCCATCCAAATCTGTATTAGATATCACTTTCGCTGTCGGGTAGTCGTAAGCTGTGAGCATGGTTATCCTTTCTTTCCTCTCCTTCTTCTTCAGAAAATCCCTGATCGAAACCTTTGCCATAAATCCTCTTCCCTACTTTATAAGCTAAGGTTAATAACTTGTTAATCTGCTTTGCAATTCCTTGAGTCTCCTCATACTGAATAGCATCATCATATAATTGCGTTAGTTGTTCTATTTCATCAAAGACTAACTTCCTGAAATTTTTCTTGTCCATCTCCGAAAGAACAGTTTTCCTAGAGTAGAATTCTAGCTTACGTTGAAGCTCCTTCGGATCAAGAGAGTAAAATTTTAGGAAGATAAGTCTAACCCTCGGGTCTTGTTGACCGGAATCAGAAAGCGCAAGAGAGACTTGTTCCTTGTCTAAAAACTTCCACCAGTGCTGATTGGAACTTTTGTATGTAGTTTCCGTTATACCGAAATCCTTTTCTAAGCTTCGTAAGAGCATTTTAGGGTCAAAGTTATAACCCATGTCTATGAGTTTGTCAACGACCCCTTTGTAACTGAAATCACCTAACTCTTTATTCTCGTTCTCTTCGCTGTACTCCAATGCAGCTCTCAATACAGATTCTCCTCTCTCTCCAAACTTTAATAGGAACTCGGCAGTTCTGTCTCTGATACTCCCAGTAATCACAACTAGTTTTTTTCTAACGATTTTAAATTTTAACAAAGTATATATTATGGTATAATGAATTCCGAGATAGCCGTAAGTGTTACCAACGTTTTTAAAAAGTTTAACAATTCCCTAATTCTCAAGGGCATTACCTTCGATGTATTTAAGGAAGACGTTTTTGGCCTCATTGGACCTAATGGCGCGGGAAAGACTACTACCCTGAGGATAATAGCTGGGATTATCAAAAGATATGAGGGAGAAGTAAGTGTCTTCTCTTACAAACCAGAAAAGGCTAAGGAGTTAGGACTCATCTCATACATGCCCGAAGACGCTTTTCCGTATGAAAGGCTCACTGGCTTAGAGAACCTGAACTTATTCGCGGAAATTTATGCTAGAGGTGACAAAAAACTCGTTGAAGAGTATGTAGAGATAGGCGTAAAAATTGCAGACTTAGGGAAAAAAATATACGAGAAGACTTCCACATACAGCAGAGGCATGAAAAGGAGGTTAATTGTAGCCAGAACATTAATGACTAAGCCTAAACTAGCTATCCTCGACGAGCCTACCTCTGCATTAGACGTCGAATCTTCTGTGAGGATAAGGAATGTCATAAGCAATATGGCTAAAAAATTGGGAAGCACTATAATCCTTTCTTCACACAACATGCTCGAAGTGGAGTACATGTGTAACAAAGTAGCAATGATAAACGACGGAAAGATCATACAGATAGGTACCCCTACTGAGATAACAGAAAAACTGGGAGTCAGAAACTTGGAGGAAGCTTTCCTAAAGGTGGTTAGCCGTGATCAGAGTGTTCCTAGCTAAAGAGTTCACTGAAATAAAGAGGGATAAGAAGCTGTTACTTTCCACAATAATTTTACCATTTATTCTGCTCCCCATAGTAGGGATAGTCCTTTATGCCTCGATTTCTGCCCAACCTCCGGTTATAGCCGTGATAAACCATAACCCGTTAAATGACTTCTACGTTAGTATTGTTACCAATTATATTCAGAGCAGAGGAGGAATAGTTGAGACCAATATATCCTCCTCAATGTATCCGGACGTAATCATAGAGTTTCCTAACGACTTTTATCAGAACGCTAGCAACATAAGTAGGCAGGCTTACATAATTTATCAAGTAGTTATCTCATCTAATCAGCAAGCATCAGATCTAGCTCAGGGTGCGTTATATCAGTTGTTACTTAATATATCCAACTCTAGAATTTATTACTTGGAACATGAGGCAAAAATAAACGTGTCGGTTGTAGATATAAGAGAACCTATATACCTACTCCTTGGTTACAGAACCGTAACTGGACACCCTACTTCAAGTAGCGCTGGACAATTAGCAGAGCTTACGAGAATAATAGCGTTAATAATATTCCCCAGTGCAACTCCGATAGTATTCTATTTGCTTGAGGGAATAACCGGAGAAAGGGAAAGGAGAACTCTCGAATCATTACTGGCTACACCACTTTCAGTAAGGTCGTTTCTCTTCTCTAAGTTAATAGTGGCTTCAGTCTTAGGGCTATTCTCTTCTCTCGGGGATATAATTGGTACCCTCTTATTCGTATTACTATCCAGTGTATCCCTCAGTCTTAATATTAGCCTGACATTACCCTTCTTAGGAATGATAGTTATCGTGTACCTTTTATCAGTGCTGTTAACCGGAGCGCTAAGTTTAATATTTCTAGTAATATTAGGTGGATCAGTTAGAAATATTCAAGTGATTAACTTTATAGTAATAAGCTTTGGAATGATAGCCTCGTTTACTGCACTGTTTATAAATCCTGTCCAACTAAGTTTTCCCTTGTCTACTATATACATTATACCATACGTGCAAATTAGTCTTGGGTTACTCCTATATGTATTCGGATCAATACAAGAATCCATATTCTCTTTATTAGTAACGTTTCTAGTCTCTGTATTTTTAATATATTTATCATCCAGGGCATTTGACTCTGAGCGACTTCTCTTAAAATGAAAAATATTTTATTTTTATACACTAATGATTAGATCATGGGAGTAAAAGCCTACGTTTTAATCGTAACAACTGTTGGGAAAGAAACAGACGTAGCTAATGAAGTTAAAAAGATCAACGGGGTTAAGGAAGCAAACCCCGTATATGGAGAATACGATGTAGTAATTGAGATAAATGCAGAAAACTTGGACGAGTTAAATAAGATAATTGCACAGATAAGGAAGAACTCGGCTATACTGAGAACCGTAACCCTAATTGTAATGTAATCAGTTCGAGGAATCAATTCATCATCTTTTTTAAGTATCTTTATCAGGACGTCCCTGTAACATCATTTTCAGAATGAGTTAGAATGATCCTATTCTAAGGATTTAACAATATGGGGGGACCCACCTACGTTCATAAGCCCTTGGGACACAAGGGCATTTCGCGTAGGCCCAATTATAATTATTTACTATCCTTATTTATAATTTCCACTTCCTCATCCTCAGCTTCCTTCTCATATAGTTTCTTGATAAGCTCATTGACCATACTCTCCAGCTGTGCTATTCTTGCTTCTAGGAACACCATATTTTCTTCTAGTCTAGAGTATTTATCGTCTTCTTTTTCATCGTTATCCTCCTCATCAAAGGAGTTCTTTAGCCCACTCCTTATGTAAAATTTCACTAAGTCTGTAATCTGCACTCCCATCTCATCGGCCTTTCTCTTCAATTCCTCGTAAAGTGATTCTGGCAAAGATAAGTGTATAGTGGGCAATGTGTATTCTCCTCTGAATAAAAGTATATGAAAACAAATATATTAATCTTCATCAAGTAATCTTCCTCTCGTAAGTGGAATATGGAAATACCGCTCCAGATAATATTTAAACCGAAGCAAGAGGAGTATTAATTTGGGTAGTAAGATGAGAGTTGTAACATTTAAGGTAGAAGAAGACTTATTAGAACTATTAGACAGATATGCAATAAGATATAATTTAAATAGATCAGAGGCAATCAGAAAAGCAATCGAAACGTTAGTAAAAGGAGAATTAGAAAAGGAGACTGTTCCGGTTGCTAAAGTAGAGAAAGTAAAGCTATAATCGTTTCTTTTATCCTTGTAAAAGGACGGCAAGCCATAGGTTTAATGGTTTGAAGCCCTTAAGGCATTGTCTTTTTATAATCCAACCTTTTACGCCCATCTCTTTGTATTTTTGTTAAATAGACTATATGCATAGGAGACAACTATAAGTTAGATTTTACTAGCAGTAGGCTAAGATTGATGGAAAGGGATTAATGAATCTGTTTGGATGTTTTTGGTCAATAAATTTAACTTCCTTTATATTACATTTTTTATTTATATTACACCTTGATAATTCCTCTTCTCTTCTGAGTACTGCTTTAGTCTAAGGAAACTTAACAGTTGTTAAGTAAAACAATCAGCTAAAGAAAGTAAAGTGCTCACATTTGTGTGGTGTAAAATTTCAGATTTAAACTCTCTACTACCTTAAAATAACCAGATTTTAACAAATCCTTTAATATTTATTTGCCTTTTTATGTTCAAGTTTCCTAATTTTATTTTTATTATAAAATTCCATGATTTTTCCCAAAAGTAATGAGAGAATAACTTCAGGGTCTAATTCTACTTTGTTATCGTTTGTCTTCTTGTGACCCTCCAAGAGTTCCTTATCCAGATTATATCCTTTCGTAATTCAAAATAACTTTTCGGCAATTTCTTTGTTTTTAACTAACTTTCGATCAAATAACTTATAGCTTCATCGTATGAAACCCTTTTATCGGTATTTTTCTAGTATAATGAAGATCTCTGTAAGCTTCTTTTTTGTTTCTGATTTTAATCTTATGATTTCTATACTTTTATCCATTAACGTAAGTTACATTATTTTTTCAGAAAACTGAGTAGAAAATCGCACCAGTTATTGTTAATAAATCAAATATACCACGTCGTAATGGAAATCTATATCAAGAGGAGTAGATCAAGGTTTACACGTTGCTTATGTATGTCCTAAACTCTGTCATAATGTGTTCAAATGAAGGATGAATGTTGTTGAACTGCTATTTAGTATATATTGAAGTACACGACGCTTCCCTTTTCTATAGTTTCCTCGTTTACTTCAGGCTTATTTATTTGAATTATCTTTATCCCCTCAGTGTTCGCTAGTTGCAAGAAAGGCTCTATAGGATCTAATGGCATGTAGTGTCCTTTAACCCAATAATGCATAGGAAAAACTACTTTAGGGTTTAACGCCTTGATAAGTTGAATAGCCTCTGACGGGTTTATAGTTATCACACCTCCAATGGGAATCATTAAGTAATCCAGATTTTTCAATTCATCAACTAACTTTTCATCTAATAAGTGCCCTAGATCACCTAAATGCACGTAGGTTTTTCCGTTGGGTGACGTTATTTTATATATAGCAGTCTCTCCCCTTCTTTTACCTTTCTCTTTATCATGGTAAGCCTTTATCCCCTTTATTGTATAGTTTTTGTACGTAAATTCTCCGTAATACTTAAGTTTCACGGTTTCATGAGGTATTATTTCATATGCATTATGGTCGTAATGATTATGGGTGATTAGAATTAGTGAGGCTTTAACCTCAGGTCTCGGTAATCCAATACTTCCACCGTCATGGGGGTCAATTAATATTAAATTATCTAGAAAAAATGCCGAGTGTAATAAAAATCTTATCATGCATTTACTTTTTTAGTAGAAACTTTAATAGCTATCGCTTTTGCATCGTCTACTGTTACCTTGTGTCCGGTTTCAGCAAGTGCTTTTATCTCCTTCAAAACCTCTCTTAACTCATCGTCTGTAAGCTCAATACCTTGATCGGATAACAATTTCTTTAATCCGTGAATTCCGCTGTGCTTTCCTAATGCTATCCTCCTGAAGTTTCCGACTTCTTCAGGTGATATTGGCTCGTAAGTTAAGGGGTTTTCGATAACACCATGAACGTGAATACCTGACTCGTGACCGAACGCATTCTCTCCTACGATTGCCTTAAAGTAAGGTACGGGTACTCCCGTTAATTCCGAAACCAACTTCGAAGTCTCATACAATTTATAAGTTTTTACTCCGACCTCATAACCGAGTAATTTCTTTAACGCCATAACCACCTCTTCCAGTGAAGCGTTTCCAGCCCTCTCACCTATACCGTTAACAGTCACATGTACTTGCCTGGCTCCTGCCATAACACCTGCTATCGAATTAGCCGTAGCTAAACCGAAATCGTTGTGACAATGTACGCTTATTATCTTCCCGTCAGCGACCTTTACTACCTTACTTATCAAATCGTAAAACTTGAAGGGGTGCATTACACCCACGGTATCTGGAATATTAACTCTATCAGCTCCCGCTTCTACAGCAGTTTTAACAGCCTTAAGTAAGAACTCTTCATCAGTTCTTGTCGCATCCTCAGGTGAATACTCCACAATCAAACCGTGGTCTTTCGCATACCTTACTGACTCATATATCCTATCTAGAACTTGCTCCCTCGTCATTTTCAGCTTGTACTTTAAGTGTATATCTGATGTTGCAATGAATACGTGAATACTTGCTATACCAGTATCTATAGTTCTATCTATATCTTGCTTTACAGCCCTTGATAACCCTATTACCTCTACCATATCCCCTACTTCGTCTAATATCTTCTTAGTCGCCTCGAACTCTCCTTCAGATGCCGCTGGAAATCCTGCCTCTATTACGTCTACTCCTAGGTCTGCTAGTTGTTTTGCTATTCTTACCTTTTGCTCTATAGTTAAGTCTATTCCGGGTGCTTGCTCTCCATCTCTCAGGGTCGTGTCAAATATCCTGACTTTTTTTGAATTAACAAAGAAAAGACATCCCAAATTTTTCTTTGCTTATACAATTATAAAGTTTTATTAAAAACCTCTTCAATTACGTGCTTAGCAATTTTTAACTTATTTTTCTTAATCCACGATGCAGGTAAATTATTTTCATAATAAGGCTTAGAATATTTACCTACAACCCCTGAATCGAAGTCCATTCCGTACAGTCTTATAGCCTTAGCTTGAAATAGAGAAGCTAAGACTACAGCCCTATCACCATCAGTAAATCCTCCGAATAACTTTAGCCTACCAAAAGGAAACACTTGACAAGTACCGATGAGTTTTCTGCCAGAAATAAATGGAAATTTGCTTACCAGATATTCCGTGTTATTACCATGAGCTAAAACCACATATATTGAGTTTTTTGGATAGACTGAAATTCCGTCGAGATCCGTCACTATTACATCGGGCTTAATGCCCTTAGATACTAAATAATTTGTCGCACCGTCAGACGATATTATTACATCTTCGTTCAAATATTCGACTTGTTCTAAATTCGGACCAGCACCCACTACTGCGACAGTCTTTCCGCGGATTAGGTTACGCAATTCCTCAGTATAGTCCTCATAGTTATTTGCTAATAGCTGATCAAGAAGCACTGCCGAGTAATAATCATCTTCTTCTCTAAACCCAAGTTGTTTTCTGATCTGTGAATAAAAGTTCAACCAGAAGAAGATATCACGTGAAAATAAATCACATCACCTTCGTCTCTGATTATTTCAATTTTGTATTTGTTTATAATCTCTTCAAAATAAGCACTATTCTTATTTATTTTGTATATTACGTTACGAAAATAATTATTTAGGGCTTCAATTACGTCCGAGCTACAAGTGTCCTTGTCTAAGTCAATGATGGAACTCATCAAATACAGTATTTGCTAGCTCGAATAAATCTTCAACTTCCTGAAGCAAGTTCTTCACTTCAACGTTCCTAGCCACTACTGAACCCTCTTTGAGCGAAGACTCGTCAACAAGGATAATCGGATAGAGTCTTTGTTCTAGGAGTTGTAATTTTCTTATTAGCGTGATTTCTTTCTCTCTAACCTTGTTCACAATCACGTTTAACATTTGTGCCTTGTGATCGTAAGGATAATAAAAGCCGTAAAGTCCTAGTATACTTGCACTTATTTCTTCGACCACGTTATAAATATAACATAAGCTGTCAATCAGGTCACCTTCTTCGTAGGCCGACCTAGCGTTGCTCAAATTCCTCATAGCCTTAGTTAAATATTCCGAAGCAAAGGCGCTGTTATTCATAGATCGACCACATCTCCCTTGTTAATTTCGCCCATTCTTATAACATTACCGAATGAAGGTAGTTTAGGAACTTCCATATTGCCGTACACTAACACGCCTTTAGTCGATAAGTAGACTACTAAGGGAATATGATACTCCAGTTCTGAGGGGTCTACTAACAATGTGTAAATCAAAGGTCTGTGCCCCGTATAAATTACGTAATTGGAGTAAACCTTCTCGGCTTCAACTTTCTTCATGAAATATTCCACGATCTCTTGTCTGGCTAAGAAAGAGATCTTCTTTACGCCTTTAATGACAACGAGAACAAAGACTGGTTTATTCACGTCCTCTTCTTCTATAGCGGGACCACCGATTATTATAGTGTCGACTTTGGTACCATAGTGTTGTATTACTCTGCCTAGGAAATCTTCTACGACGTCAAAAAGCTCTTTCATACTTTATTACTTACCTCTCAAACTGTTAAATATGAGTAATATAGTTGACGATTATTTAACAGCTCCGCCCACAGAGAAATTGAAAATCCTAGAGATAGAAATACCATGTGGTACAGAGTGTATAAAATCCTCCCGTTTTAAGGATTTGTTAAACGTGGAGGCTTTCAGACAACAGTTAGAGGTCATAGACTCCCTTAAATCTCTAATTGAAGACAGGGTAGACGTTTTGATAAGGGAGTTAGAGTCTCGAATGCCTATTAGAGTTAACACCTACGAGCTTGCCTATTCTTTTTACAGAATAGTTGAGGTTGGAGGGGATTACACTATTGGTTCCGACACTCTTAGTTACGAAGACAGAGTAGTGTTTAAGGGTAGGTTCGAGGAGCTAATGAGTGTATACAAGACTATCGAGGAGATTAAGAAAGAAGAGCAGTTGGTCAACTTATGCCATGAAATAAGGTATTTAAGCGAGTCTTTATGGGAACATCTCAACAAAAACATCAGGAGGGCTCTAAATGAAAGTAAGGGTAGGAGTTGAAGGCTTATCATTCGATTCAGCCCACTACACGCTTTCTTCAGAGGGTAACGACCAGTTACATGGTCATACGTACAAAATATCAGCAGAAGTAGAGGGAGATGGAATAGACCCTAAGACAGGTTTCGTAATAGATTTCGGTCTGTTAAAGACTACGTTACTTGAAATTATTAAGGAGTGGGATCATAAGCTGTTGATCCCTAAAAAGGACCTAGAAAAGGTCTCAATAAAAGGCCCCTTTAAGCTTGAAATAAAAGTTATAGAAGCTAATTACCCGACGGTTGAGTATATAGGATTTGAAATAGCTAAGGAAATTTTCGGAAAGCTAGGTGGCAAGTATAACGTGAAATTAAAGATATATGAAGGAGAAGGTAGTTACGCAATAATTGAATATCCTTGACTGACTATCTAACTATTAACCTTAAGCCTATATTATCTATGAACTTTCCCCTTTTTTCCTTAGTGAAGCATAAAACACTACCGTCGTCAAAAGCATAACACGCATAAGGGTTTTCAGTGAAGGAACAAGGGGAAAATTGTTCTCCCTTATTTCCTTCATAAACGAAACCCTCCAGATGCACATGGATGAACGATTTGTCATTACTTATCACTACACCGCCGAACACTTTTGCGTAACAAAGCGCTTTATCATATCTGCAAGCGTCCGAGATATTGAATCCGTTACGTTTTAACTCGTCCAAAAAATCGTCATGAGTAACTATAGGAGGAATTGATGCGATGTAAACTCTTAATTTTTTATTTTTAGCCGTTTTTTCTATTACGTTCGGTACTGACGCTGTTATATCCATACGGTTTGAAGAGTGGTTTATCTTGAATATATTCTTTACCCAAGTTAAGAGCTATCTCGGCTTTAGCTAACTCATAGCCTATATATAGCGCGTGCTCCGCATTTACCCTAGTCTTCTCAAGAAGTCTTCTACCGATACTCAAACCGTCAGCCCCTATTAACGTGAACTTCTGCTTTCCGTACCAGTTGAGGTAGATATATTTGTTATCCTTAACAATCTTTACGAAACCTTCGTCCATATCCTTAGGCTCTATGTGACCTTCAACTATCTCGGGCGAGTAAAGGTCAGTACTACTAGTATCCACTTTTCCTCTTTTTTTGTCTTTAAGGATAAGTAAATCGATTCCTAGGTCCTTAGGAACTTTATGTTCTTTCATAGCTATGCTAACCATTTGTGATGCTTTCTTGACTTCAAATGCAGACCCCCTAGTCTTACCCTTATCCATAATTAGTAAGTTCCCCACACCTAGCTCTCCAGCTATCGTAGTCATTAACGCATTTACTCCAACACTGTCCGCGTCTATTAACTCTGTAACGTTTAGTATTCCCATGAGCATTGGCTCATCCTTTATGGCTTCCCTCACTTTCTTGAATTCAATTATACTTTCAACTACTCCGTAAAGTGGTGGAGATAATACAGGGTCTAGTACTACTTTTTCGAAACCTTTTTGTTTAGCCCTCTCGTACAACTTAAGCGTGATTTCAGCCCTATTCTCCGTTGAATAAGGTGCGATCACGAATGAGGCGTCCTTTTTAATTACCTCAAGTTTTTCGATGTTCTCTTCGTTTAGGTTGAACACGAAACCTGCTCCGGCTTTGACACCTTCAATCAGCTCCTCTGGAGATGCAGAATCTATAGCGACCGGTATTAACTCTCTCAGAGATGCTACCTTACTCCTAACATCATCTAAATCATTATGACCGTTGGGAAAGCCTAGGACTAAAACATCTATAAAGTCTATTTTCTCTAATACCTCATCTTCGAGTTCCCTCCACGGTTTGGTCGCATCTACCTCGAGAAAAATCCTAAAAGGGGGAGGTACAACAGGAATCTTTACGTTATCCACCTCGAATTTGTAATAGCCAGACTCCTCCACACTTCTCAAAGTGTCTTCCAGGTTCTTACCCCTCTCAATTTGGATAAATTTATCGGCAGGATATACAGTAGACAATTCATACCCCTTCTTTAATAGATCTAACGCAAATGGGAGATCGTGAATGTCCTCAGTACCTTTGTAGGCTCTTATCCCTACTTTTTCTTCAATGGTTTTTGCATCCCCACTTGACAACCCCGGAATTATAATAAGATCAAAGTTGTTCACTTTGTCCCTAAACTTCTTTAGACTCTCCGCTATATACTCCGTCGTCATCAGAGCTGCAACTGGATAATCCAAAACTAAAACATCAGCGTTGATCTTTTTAGCCACTTCCTCGACGGCTTTAAACGCTAATTTTCCAGTTACTAAAAGTATTTTCACAAAGTTTAAGTCCCAAAAGCACCTTATAAATGAAAGTTCAGAAAGCCTTAAATTCGAAGAGGAGTGAAATGTAAATATGAGTCTTATACCAAAATCGGCTGATGTTAAACCCGGTGAAACTTTTGATTTAATTATTGTAGGTCTCGGTCCGGCTGCGTACAGTGCTGCACTTTACGCCGCAAGATACATGCTCAGGACACTCGTTATCGGGGAGACCCCTGGTGGACAACTCACTGAGGCAGGAGAAGTAGACGATTATCTCGGACTAATCGGAATCAATGCCCAAGACATGATAAAAGTGTTTAATAAGCACATAGAGAAATACAACGTCCCAGTAGTCTTAGACCATGTAGAAAGTATTAGGAAGGACAGGGATGAATTCGTAGTAAAGGCTAAGAGGAAAGGGGAATTTAAAGCAAAGAGCGTTATACTAGCTATAGGAGTAAAGAGGAGAAAACTTAATGTACCGGGTGAGGCTGAGTTTACAGGGAGGGGTGTGTCCTACTGCTCGATATGTGACGCGCCCTTATTTAAGAATAAGGTTGTAGCTGTTATAGGTGGTGGTGATTCGGCCTTAGAAGGTGCTGAAATTCTATCAAGGTATGCGACTAAAGTATACCTTATTCATAGAAGGGACGAGTTCAAGGGACAACCGATCTATCTAGAGAACATAAAAGCAAAGCCTAATGTCGAGATAATCCTCAATACCGTTGCCACTGAAATTAAGGGAGATAAATTAGTGAAGTCTATACTGACTAAGAACGTGAAGACTGGAGAAACTAAGGAACTAAACGTTAATGGAGTATTTGTGGAGATAGGGTTTGAACCACCGACGGATTTCGCAAGAGCTAACGGACTTGAAACTGACGCCATGGGATATATAAAAGTGGACGAGTGGATGAGGACTAATATACAAGGAGTATTTGCCGCTGGGGATTGTACGGGAATGTGGTTAGGTTTCAGACAAGTCATAACTTCAGCCGCTCAAGGTGCTGTAGCTGCTCACTCGGCTTTTAGGTATCTTAATGAATTGAAGAGGAAAAAATAAATGAAGAGAGATGAAATAACTAAAATAGGGATAGAGGTAGCTAAGTTCTTAAGAGAGAAAAAAGATTTATCAGATATTGCGAAAATTATAGCTACACACGAAGATGACGTGACTAGGAAGATTGACAAAGAGAGCGAAGAATACATATTTGAGCTTATGAGAAAAACAGGTTATAAATTCAAATTTATTTCAGAGGAAGCGGGAACTGTAGAAGACTCAGGTTACGAATACAAAGCAATAATTGATCCCATTGACGGGAGTACTAATTTTGTTTCTGGTATTCCGTGGTCTTCAGTGTCAATAGCTGTTTACAGAAGTGATGAAAATAACTTGTTACAATCAGTTACTGGAGTCATAACGAATATATTCACAATGGACACTTTTTCTTATGATGAAAAGTACTCTTACATTAATGACAAGGTAGTACAAAATATTAGAAAACCGGAAAAGACACTTATCTTAGCTTACTTTTCGAGGAGTAAATTCGAAACGGTGAAAGAGTTTTTAAGCCAAGTCAAGGACTATAAGCTCAGAAGTTTAGGTAGTGCGTCCCTCGACATGGTTCTTGTTTGTATGGGAAAAGCTACTATGTTCTTCGATATTAGGGGAAAACTAAGAAACGTAGATATTGCAGCTTCAAGTAACTTCTGTAATAGACTAGGAATAAATCCTTACGATAAAAAGTTAGAAAGTATAAATTCAAGTTTGGAAAAAGTAAGTACGCTAAGTGAAGTCATTGTATCTCTTGATCAGAATTTGAGTTCTTATCTTTCCTCTGCTTTAAAGAAGGTTTAACCATTTCTACTGCCTCTACTAAGTCTTCATAAGTCAGTTTTCTCTGGACGTTCCCTTTAATTATCTCCCTCAAAACTTTAAGTTTAGCTTCTCTAGCTACAGCAGCGAGATCAGCACCACTGAATCCGTCTGTAATTTCAGCTATCTTAACACAGTTAACTTGTTCGCACTCCTCTTTTCCTATATACTTCTTAAGGATGTCCTCCCTTTCTTCTCTATTGGGTAAAGGCATGTAAATTATTCTATCAAACCTACCTGGTCTCTTTAAGGCTGGATCAATATCCTCAATCCTGTTTGTCGTTCCTATAACTACTACCTCTTTAAGACTTCTTATTCCATCCATTTCTGTCAACAATTGGTTCACTATCTTAGCCAACTCAGCCTTCTGTCCTTCCCTTCTAGGAGCTATAGCATCTAACTCGTCGAGTAGTATGATTGACGGTTTGTTCTCCCTAGCTCTGTTGAAGACCTCTTTTACAGTACTAACTGCTCCTTCATAACCTTTATATAATATTTCTGCACCGCTCAACATTATCAGTTTCACCTTTAACGTTCTAGCAAGGGCTTTAGCCATCATAGTTTTACCTACTCCGGGCGGTCCGTATAGTAATATTCCCCTTATAGGGGGGATTTTCATCTGTTCCATCAAGTTAGAATACTTTAACTGAACTTCAAGTAGGTCGTAGAGCTCCTTTTTTACGTTAAAATATCCGCCTATATCATCTAAAGTGATCCTTTCGGAATTTTCGTCTTCTACTATTTCAGGTCCTTTAAACTTCCTTTCATAATCCATGCGGAATTTCTCATAGTCATCGAGCATTTGTAACGTTACGCTAGGCTTATACCTCTTTATTACTTCAACAAAATCCTCCATTGTTATCTGCCTTTCCCGTCCGGTCTCAAGGCTCTCAATGGCAACTTTTCTGGCTACCTCTTGACATACGTTTGCCAGATCAGCTCCGGTAAACCTCTCGGTCATCTCAGCAATCTTGTCTAAGTCTACATTTTCGGCTAGCGGTTTACCCACACAGTGAATCTTCAAAATCTCTTTTCTAGATTTTTTATCCGGAACCCCTACATAGATAAGTTTGTCAAATCTCCCAGCCCTAAGTAGAGCCTTATCAAGAAGTTGAGGTACATTAGTAGAACCTACAATAATTACACCATCCTCACTATGAATCCCGTCTATCTCAGACAACATTAAGGAAAGTAGTCTTGGTGTTACAGAATCACCAGTGTGGCTTTCCCTTTTTACTCCAATAGTATCGATCTCATCGAAGAAGAGAATACAAGGTGCATTTTTCCTCGCATTTGCGAAAAGTTCCCTTAATCTCGCCTCACTTTCACCGTACCACTTGCTCATTATATCGCTAATATTAACGTAAATGAAGTTGATCTTAGCTTCATTAGCTAAAGCCCTCATCATTAAAGATTTACCACACCCAGGTGGGCCGAACAAGAGAATACCCTTAGGGGGTCTCAAACCGTATTTTTTAGCCAAGTCTTTGTGTTTTAGGGGAAGTTCAATATATTCCTTGATCTCCTTTTTTACATCTTCATAACCGCCTATCATGTCCCACGTTATTTTCTCTCCTGCGTCATCCTTTTTCTTAGTACTTTTCTGCTGTAATTGTACTGCCTTATCTGAAAGCATAAACTTTTGAGTATTCTTTTTAAATAACATATAAAGTAGAGTCATCATGACTGCAAGTACCCCTACCAATGATATAACAGTTTCTACATCTTGCGAAAAGACCATAATCAAACATCATTATGGAATTACAAATATTTAAGTCATAGTTAGGTTTTTCAAGTCTCGAAGAATTTCCATGGCAGCGTTGTACCCGGGTGCACCGGTTACACCACCACCCGGATGAGTTCCAGAACCACATAAGTATAAGTTCCTTATAGGAGTTCTGTAATCCGAATAACCTAACAACGGCCTGAAAACATACAGTTGATCAGGGGTCATGTCTAGGTGAAATATATTACCTCCCCACATCCCGAACTTCCTTTCGATATCCAAAGGGGTTAGGAACTCCATTTTCACGGGCTTGAAATTAGGAGCATACTCCCTTGCTGTCTCGAGAACGATCTCTGTCATTTTATCTTTTAGGTCATCAAGCTTAGGGGAGTAGGGCAAGTATTGACCGAATATATTAAACAAGAATTTCCCTTGCGGAGCTAACGTAGGGTCTATCGTAGATGGGATGTTAATAGAAAGCCATGGCTTCTTAGAATAACCGAAAAGCTTGGAGTCTAAGTAAGCATTCTCTATATAGTCTATTGAGGGCATTATAAGAATTGAAGCCTTATGTTCGTCTGTTAGTGACTTACCTTTACCGAAATCCGGTAACTCTTCCAAGTAACCGTTAATTTTGAAAGACACACCCGTGGTTTTCAGTGCATCTACTCTTCTCAAAAAATAGTCGTCCAGTTCCGAGTTTCTTGCCAGCTTAAGAAACGTCGTTTTAGGATCCGCATTTGACACTACTATCCTACTCTCCACGACTTTTCCGTTTTTCAGTTTTACGCCAACCACCCTCTCCTTTCCGTCGGAGTCCTTTTTGGTGAGTATTTCGTCTACTTCTGATGAAGTGAAGACCTCTACTCCCAGATCCTTCGCCGCACTAGCTATCGCCTTACTTACAGCCCCCATACCTCCCTCTACATACCCCCATGCACCTTTTATCCCGTTCACCTCACCTATGTTGTGGTGCAGAAAAACATAAGCAGTACCGGGAGTCGAGGGAGAGGCGTAAGTACCAACAACTGCGTCCTCAATTAAAGCCGTTTTAACCTCTTCAGACTCAAAGAACTCGTCCAAAAACGACTTCCCATCTTGGAAGAACATCCTAGCCAAACTTAAGGCTTTATCCTCGTCTATGGTCAGACCCTTAAAGAACGAAAAGAGCTCTTCTACCTCAGAAAATTTAGGAGGACGGTTTAGTATGAAAAAATCAGCAACGGAGGAGAAAGTATCCAGAAGTTGGGCAAATTTCTCGTAGCTCCTTGCATCGTTCTTGGAATACTTCTCAATTTCCTTTATTGTCTTTCTTGTGTCCGTCCATATAGAAATCCCCTTACCGTTTCCAAAAGGTACGTAAAGCCCTGGGTCTTTAAGATAAACCTTAAGACCGTATTTCTCTAGATGTAGATCTTCAATTATTTTTCTCCTTAACAAACTTAAGACATAGGAGCCTGTTGATACTCTAATTCCAGGCCATAACTCTTCAGTTGCAGCGGCCCCGCCGATTATCCCTCTTCTTTCGAATACCGCAACTCTCAGGCCTTCCTTTGCAAGATACGCAGCAGTCACAAGCCCATTATGGCCTCCTCCTATTATTATTGCGTCGTACATCTTACGCAGTACCCCGCCTTATTCTAAAAAAAGCCGCAATGGCTGCACCTGCAACTGATAAACCTATAGCGAGGTAAGCAAAGATTGTTATCATGTTCTGAACAGCTAACTCATCAGGAGGTATCGTAGTAGCCATGATCATATAACTTCATTAACTCGGATAAAACTTTACTGGTATGGAGTTCGTATACCCTGATTACTCTTCGAGAAGTATTTATAATCTAGCCTGTGGGATAGCTGAATTTCTCGGGGTAAATAGGCAATGCAAAGGCAATAAGATTGGTATAACCGGTAAAAGATTAGTCTTAGCATTGATTGATGGCATGGGTTATAAAATGATGGAGAAGGCGGGAATAAATGTAGACACTTACATAACTACTGTTTTCCCTTCAACTACAGCAACAGTCATTACGACACTATTTACGGCCCAACTACCTGGAGAGCACGGGATTTTAGGCTATACAACATATTCCAAGAAACTCGGTTCTGTAATTAACACGTTGAAGTATACTTACCCCTTAATAGACTCAAGGGACTCGATTTCTTCTCAAGTTAAGTATTCTACACTATTCCCAGAGGTAAAGAGCTATTTAGCCGAGGTGACGGATAAGAACACTGCAGGAGTAATACCCAAGGGTTTAAACGATACTGAATTTACTAACATGACTCACGGTAAGGTGAAAGTAACAAAGACATATAGCACTTATTTTGACGCATTCTACGAACTGAATAACGCTTTGAATGAGAACTATGATTTTGTGTACTTTTATATACCGGACGTCGACACATTAGCTCATAAGCACGGCCCTAACACTGAAGTGGTCAAGGAGGCGATAAAAGATATCTACGGAAGGTTGAGTAAACTAGCTGCGTTGAGAAGAGAATACGAATTCGTTATTATCGCAGATCATGGTCATGTACAAACAAGAGATCATGTAATTTTCAATAATGACACTGAATTCCTTAACATTTTGGATTTACCCCCCTATGGCGACTCAAGGGCTATTTTCCTCCACAGTAAGTACGATCTGAAGACTTACCTTTACTCAAAGTATCCTTCATTAAAAGTATTCCCTAGGAATGAGTTTGAAAAGTTGTTAGGTAAGGAAGGCTCTTACGCCGATTTCATAGCAGTCCCTGATGATGATAAGGCTTACGTTTATTTATTTAAGCAACAACAAGATGACTATACAAAGTTAATAGGTCATCACGGGGGACTGAGTGAGGACGAGATGAAAATACCTTTGGTGATCATGAATGGTTGAGTATTATATCCCTAAGTGGGAGGAAATAGAAGAAGGGATTTTAACAATAACAGAAAGAATGCTGAGTGATGATTTTGTCCCTGACGTAATTGTGGCTATTCTTACTGGCGGAGTAATCCCAGCCAAACTAATGTCGGATGTGCTGGGAATAAAGAGCATGAGATATATTGACGTCAAGTTCTATAAGGGAGTAAATACTAAGGAAAATAAGCCTATAGTGAGAGCGGTATACGTAGATAGTCTTGAGAACAAAAAAGTTCTCGTCATAGACGACGTGTCGGATACGGGGGAAACATTAGACTTTATCGGGAACGTCATAGCAATGTTTAACCCTTCTTTAGTAAGGACAGCAACAATATTCGTTAAGCCGTGGTCTAGAAAGTATCCGGACTATTACTACAAAGTAGTTGATAAATGGATCATCTTCCCTTGGGACAAGTGGGAGGTAGTTAGAGAAAACATTGAAGCACCGGTCGATAAGAAAGAGAGGTTCTTAGAAATACTCAAAAAATTGAGGAAAAACAGTTAGAATATAGCGGGTTCTCTGTACTCTCCCCAAACTTCTCTCAAGGTAGAGCTTATCTCTCCTACTGTAGCTCCAACCTTTATTGCGTTCAGTATGTGTGGGAATAAGTTCTCCCTTTCCTTCTCAGCTGCTTTCCTAACAGCGTTTAATGAGTCCCTCCACTTGATTTCGTCTCTCTCACTTCTATACTTCTTCAGCCTCTCCATTATTCTGTCCCTAATTTGAGGGTTTACCCTAAACACTTCAGTAGTACCTATCCAGTCGGGCTCGTAGAACATGTTTACTCCTACTTTCACCATGTCACCAGTCTCGATCATCTTCTGTATTCTATAAGCACTGTTAGCGATCTCGGCTTGTGGATATCCTTTCTCAATAGCCTTCATCATGCCCCCCATCTTCTCTATTTGATCAATTATCTTCCACGCCCTTTCCTCAATCTCATCAGTTAACCATTCAATATAATAAGACCCAGCTAAAGGGTCAATAGTATCAGTTGCACCGCTTTCATATGCAATTATCTGCTGTACTCTAATTGCGATTTTAGCAGCCTTCTCGCTTGGCAAAGCTAAAGCCTCGTCGTAAGAGTTAACGTGGAGGCTCTGTGTACCCCCGAGAACAGCTGCTAGGGCTTGTAAGGTAGTCCTTATTATGTTGATCTCTGGTTGTTGTGCTGTGAGTTCGGCTCCTCCGGTTTGAGTATGGAACCTTAACATCATAGAGTCTGGTTTCTTAGCATTGAACCACTCTTTCATTATCTTAGCCCACATCCTCCTAGCAGCCCTAAACTTTGCTACTTCCTCGAATATGTTAGTATAACCTGCAAAGAAAAATGACAACTTGGGAGCGAAATCATCTACCGGAATACCCCTTTCAGCTGTCTTTCTCACGTATTCAATACCATCAGCTAACGTAAACGCTACCTCAAGAACAGCGTCAGCTCCTGCTTCTCTTATGTGATAACCACTAATGCTTATAGGGTACCACTTAGGTATGTTCTTTGCTGAGTATTCGATTAGGTCTATCGCATAACGTAAGGAAGGCTCGGGGGGATATATGAAGTTCTTCCTAGCTATGTACTCTTTTAGAATATCGTTTTGTACAGTACCGTCTAACACATTCATGCTTATTCCTCTGGACTCAGCAGTTGCTACGTACATAGACAACAGCTCAATTGCCGTAGCATTAATCGTCATTGATGTCGTTACCTTGTCCATTGGAATCCCTGACATTACTAAGTCCATTTCCTTCCAGTGGAACATTGATACTCCTACTACACCTACTTCAGTAAACGCTAAAACGTGGTCTGGGTCTAGACCCAACTGGGTAGGTAAATCAAAAGCCATACTCAAACCGGTCTGGCCGGCTTGAAGTAGTTTTCTGAACCTAGCGTTTGTGTCTTCAGCCGAGCCGAAACCTGCGTACTGCCTAATCGTCCACAGCCTCCCCCTATACATTGTGGGGTAAATTCCTCTGGTGAACGGGTAATCTCCGGGAAAACCTATCTTCTCGTCATACGTACCTTTGAGGTCAAGGGGAGTATAAAGCCTCCTTACCTCTATGCCTGAAGGTGTTGTAAAAGCCTTTTTCCTCTCAGGTCTCTTGGCTAGCCACAGATTCAGTACCCTTTCTTCCCACTTCTGTAAACTTTCCTTGATTTTTTCATCTGTATCCATAAGGTATCATGATTATACTTGTTTAAACACTATATAATCTTTGCTTTTTAAACAAACTTATAAGTCAAAAATGAATTAATTCTAGCCATGGAGACACAAAATATCGACCATATCGGTGTCGTAGTGGAAAATATAGATAAAGCGATTGAATTCTACACCACTACGCTCGGGATGAAACTTGTTCATAGAGAGGACTTACTAGATAGAGGTATAAAAGTGGCTTTTCTTACCGGAACTAATGGTGAAACTGCTGTAGAACTTTTAGAGCCCATTAACCACGAGGACATGAATAACACCGTTGCCAAGTTCCTGAAAACAAAGGGGCCCGGGCTTCATCATTTAGCGGTTAAGGTGGAAAACATAGAAAAGAGCCTGAAAGAGCTAGAATCAAATGGTTTACAACTTGTCGACAAGGTCCCTAGACCTGGCGCTAGAGGGCATCTAGTAGCATTTATACACCCAAAAAGCGTTATGGGTGTGTTGTTGGAGCTTGTTCAGCCTCGTGAATGATCAAGGTAATTTCACGCGTTGATTTTTTTAGCTCTATTTCGTAATTCTCTTTTGGGATAAAAAGATGTCAAAAAGGTATAAGGATCCATTTGATCTATTTGATGAAATGATAAGAGAGATAGAAGAAGAATTCGAGAGGTTCGAGAGGGAATTCATGAGACTTGGAGGAGAAGGTGAGGTAAAAACATTCGGTCCTTATGTTTACGGATTCAGAGTAACAATAGGGCCTGACGGGAAGCCAATTGTAGAGGAGTTCGGAAACATTAAGAACTATAAAGGAAAGCCAATGATAACTGAAGAGAGAGAACCTTTAGCAGACGTAATAGAGAAAGGCGATGAGATTAGGGTTATAGCAGAAGTACCTGGTGTTGATAAGAATAGCGTAAAAGTGAAGATAACGGACGGAGGGAAGACATTAATAATAAGGGCTGAAGGTGGGGATAGGAAATATTACAAAGAGATAGAACTACCGACTCAAGTAGATGAGAACAGTGCCAAGGCTACTTATAACAACGGAGTATTGCAGATAATACTGAAAAAAGTGAAAAGCAAGGAAGAGGAAGGCAAAGAAATCAAAGTTGAGTAATTTTTACTTTTTCCGATTGAATGAAGCTCAGACCACTTTCATCATTTATTATTAAGGTAAACGGGATTTTCCCATTTTTTGCATCCTCAAGCTTCTTACATTTCTCTTCTTTACAATTATCCCCCAACTGATCAAGGATTATTTCTAAAATTCCCTCGATAGTCGTCAAGACTCCTTGATATGCTTCACCCGCGGTAACTTCAATTTCTAACTCGGGGATTATAATGTCCGCAAAAGCTGATCTGTAAACTATTGTTCCTAAGTCCTCTTCCTTTTCAACTTTAAGCTCTAATTTAATCGGTGTCAAGAATTCTAGTGGTTTCACATCTCTCAATCTGTAACCACAACTTTGACATTCCCAAAATGACAGTTCTAGTTTACCTACATTGGGTGCTTCATATAGATACTCTCTAATGATCATTTGATCTGCATGGCATATAGGACATTTATGTTTTCCTTCATAGAGTAATTGGGGTTCCATTTTAATCTTATTAAAGTTTATCTATTCGGATACAAATTATTATTTGTAAAAAGTGGTGGGATGAAGTATCCTAAAGAGAACGAGATCGGTAAGATAGAGTATAAACTTTTAATAAATAGTAAAGACGAGAATAGATTACAATCTCTCGCTACACAAATGAAATACAGACTTGAAGAAGGAGGAGGAGAAGCGTTTTACGTAATCGGAGTAAGCGATGATGGAGACGTTTTGGGGTTAAGTAAAGAGGACTTAGAAAGTAGCATTGAAATTCTAGACAAAATTGCTTCGGCAGTTAATGCTAAAGTAGTACACAAGAGAATTGTTGAAGTAAAAAAAGGACGATATATAGGAGAAGTGCTCATAAGGTTATTCAAGGATAAGATCCCCGTCCAAGTTAATGTAGCTGTAATGGGTCATGTAAATGCCGGGAAGAGTACTTTGACCGGTGCACTAGTATTAGGAAAACTTGATGATGGTAACGGTACACTTAGGGCTATGGTAGCCCGACATGTACACGAGGTTTTGACTGGGAGGACTTCCTCAATTACTTTAAGGCTTCTCGGATTTAACGATAAGGGAACAATTGTTAACTGGAACTTGAGAGATCCTCTGGACGAAGCGGAAATAACGTTAAAAAGTACGAAGATAGTGAGACTTATAGACCTAGGCGGTCACGAGAGGTACCTCAGAACGACTCTGAAGGGATTATTAGGATATGAAGTAGATTATGTAATGCTTGTAGTGGGGACGGACGACGGATTATCCGCCATGGGAAAGGAGCATTTAGCTATTGCATCAATACTTAAGTTCCCAGTGTTCATAGTCATAACAAAAATCGACAAATACGACGAAAAGAGAGTACAAGATATAGTAAATGACATAAGGAACGTGCTTAAGATTCCAGGGATTAACAGGCTCATTATGGAGGTAGAATCCGACGAGGACTTATTAAACGCTATCCTAGCCATGAGGAGTAAGAGAGTAGTGCCGATCTTTAAAGTGTCAAACGTAACCGGGAAGGGACTCGACATACTGAGTAGGTTCCTGAACATGCTACCACCAAAGCCCAAGGTCACAAGTGATGATAACCAGCCTCCTCTAGTTTATATAGACGAAATATATAACGTGAGCGGAGTAGGAACTGTAGTACTGGGTTCAGTAATAAGGGGGAACGTAAAGACAAATGATAGTTGTTATATAGGTCCTACTAAACTGGGAGAGTTTAAGCTAGTTAAAATCAAGTCGATTCAGTTGAACAGAGTATTTGTTGACTCTGTCAACGCAGGAAGTATAGCGACTTTTGCAGTTCAAGGAGTGGATAAGGAGAACCTGAGAAAAGGAATGGTACTAACAGTGGAAAAACCCAAAAGCTATAAGAGGTTTAGGGCTAGAATAGTAGTACTCCATCACCCGACTACAATTAAGGAGGGATATGTAGCTACCTTGCATCTATACACAATTAGACAAGCAGTGAAATTCCGTGAAATTTCCTCGAGATATCTTAGGACTGGTGACACAACAGAAGTGGTGATGGAGTTCCTATATAGGCCGGAATACATAGAGAAGGGGCAGATATTCGTTTTTAGAGAAGGTAGGACTAGAGGTCTCGGGATAATAACTGAGTTACTAGAGTGATTATTCATCTATTCTTTGCTTAGTACATGTTATTATGTCCTCTGCGATTTTATGTGCTTGCTTCTCTACAAGTTTCTCCAAGCCTTTAATAGTAACTTGCACATCATATTCTATTTTATATATTAGTTTGTCATTGTCAATCTTGACTCGACTGGTAATCGTAGAGGTTACTCCAACTCCTTTAACTTCGATAACAGACACAGACTCATTATCCCTAAACTCAAAGGACTTCACCTGAGCCTTAGTCTCTACTGTCAAAAAACCAATCTTTGCTCTTGCGGTAAATTCTTTTCCTTTTATTTCAGTTACGCCTGGAATACAACTAATTAAGTTCTGATAAGAACTGAGGAACTCTTTTGCTTTATCCACATTCTTTATTTTCACCTCTCCGCTTATCTCCAAATTACTTCACCTTAGTCTTCACGCACTCAAACAAGTCGTTAACTATCTTACCTACAGCTGAATCCATTAATCTCGCTCCTATCGAGGCAAGAACACCTCCGACTTTTACGTCAGCAGAATACTTTAGCCTAACTGGATTATCTAAAACTTGTAAGATTGCATTAATATCTACGTTACTGTTTAACCCATTTCCTTTTGCGATTAAGCTAAGGGTTTTCTTAGCATTGTCTATGTTAACAAAACGAACTAACGCCTTATACTCCCCTTTTATGAAACCTATTCCAGCTGTTCCTACTACTCTATACTCGTCACCTTCCTTGGTTAAACTCTTTATCCCGGGGAAGCAAGAAGCCATGCTTTCTGGTTTTGTCACGAAATTCCAAAGCTCTTCAGCACTTACCTGAACCGGAACTTCTCCTTCATACTTCATAAATAGGTATTTTGAGTAGAAGTATTTATGAGAATCGGGGCTGTAATTCTAGCTGCAGGTGAGGCTAATAGGTTTGGTTCTAATAAACTAATTAAGGAAGTTTACGGAGTGCCTATTATTAGAAGGGTAATAAGTGCTGTTGAAGGACTAGAGAAAGTAATTGTAGTGGGGAAATACTACCAAGAGTTGATGAGAATATTGGAAGACCAAGTAGTATTGTACAACCCTTATTGGAATAAGGGAATGTCTACTTCAATAAAACTCGGGATAAGGTTCTTTCAAGACTATGATGGAGTTATTATACTCCTTGGGGATATGCCGTTTATTACTAGGGATACCGTAAATAAGATAATCCAATCATTCACTGTGGACTGTGATATGGTAGTACCTACACACAAAGGAGTTAGAGGGAACCCAGTACTATTACATAAAAGGACTTTTCCCCTGATCATGAATCTGGAGGGAGATATAGGAGCTAGGGCTATAATTGATAAGGTCAAAAAAATCTGTTACGTTGAGAGTGGTGAAGAAGTCCTCATTGACGTGGATACTCCTTCTGATTTAACCTCAAAGAAGCATCCTTAATAGCTTTTACTATGTTTTGGTAACCTGTACACCTGCATAAGTTACCCGATATACCTTCTCTAATATCCTCCTCTGACGGGTTGGGATTCTCTTTGAGTAACCAGTAAGCCTCCATTATCATACCCGGAGTACAGTAACCGCACTGTAAACCGTGATTGTCCCAGAAAGCCTCTTGTATCGGATGTAGCTTCCCGTCTTTGCTAAGACCTTCGACAGTTAGTATATCAGCACCTTCAGCCTCTACCGCCAGAACTGTGCATGACTTAACGGATCTTCCGTTCATTATTACAGTACATGCCCCGCAATTAGAAGTATCACATCCGACATGAACGCTTGTATATCCTAAGTCTCTTAAAACGTGTACCAATAGTCTTCTGGGCTCTACCTCCACCTCGTGAACTTCTCCGTTTACCTTCAAAGTTATCTTAGCCTTTTGGTCTTTATCAATTATCTTCATTTACGAACACCTCCTAAAGCTTGATTTATACCCCTCTTAACTAATACCTTAACCATCTTTTTCTTATACTCAGCTGATCCCCTTATGTCCGAAGTTGGGTTTGCGCTCTCCATAGCCCTTGTCGATGCTTTCTCGACTACTTCTTCAGTGAGTTCCCTCCCTATTAACTCTTCTTCTGCACCCTTTGCTCTAACTGCTACATTGTTTACAGCAGTTAAGCCTATTCTTGCATCTTCGACTCTACTTCCGTTTACCTTCAGAAGGACCGCAACACCTACTATTGCGTAATCACCAGCCCTTCTTTCTAGCTTTTGATATGAAAACTTGTAACCATCAAAAGCTGGAACTTGTATTTCTGTCACAAGTTCTCCAGGGTTTAAATCTGGTGTAAACATGTCTTTTGCGAAGTCCTTAAAATCAACTAATCTCTGACCTTTCTTGCTTCTTATCAAGACCTTAGCGTCCATTGCTATCAAAGAAGCAGGGTAATCTGCCGCTGGGTCTAGGTGTGATACAACACCGCCTATTGTTCCCATATTCCTAACTTGGGGGTCTCCGATCGTTTTTGCCGCATCACTTAGTAGCGGTACATTGGATTTTATCATGTCGTAATGGGTCGTTAATGCACCTATTTTATAGATATTTCCTTCTCTTTTCACATAGTTAAGTTGTTGAAATCTCCTTATTTCCACTATATAAGAAGGTCTTATAATCCTGAGCTTTAAAGCGGGTATTAAACTATGTCCGCCAGCTAAAGGTCTTGCATCTTCATGTTGTTCTAAGAACTCTATCGCTTCCTCTATACTATCGGGGATTACATAACCTATCTTGGGAGGATACACAAATAATGAAATACCATATCTATTTAAAATCTTGCTATAGTTAATATGCCAAACTATACTAATTTATATGTCCTCAAACGGTTTATCTTTTAAGCGAGATAGCTAGTAGATTTATTTAAGGAATACTCTTTACTACTGGTGATGAAGACTTTTGGGTCAGAGTAGTGAAGACGTGGCGGCTAACTGAGGTGTTATATGTTGAAACCCATACATCTTTCAGTTGGTAGAATTAACATAGATGTAATAGTAAAGTTAGATCGATTTCCTCAGCCTGACGAACCTCTTAGCACCGACATTCTTGAAATACAGCCTGGCGGTGCGGCTGTAAATTACGCTACAGCGGTTAATAAACTAGGTCATAGCGTTAAGATTTTAGCCAAAGTAGGGAAGGACTCACTTGTCATAAGACCTATACTCGAAAAACTTGCGGAAACCGGTGTGGGCTTGGACTATGTAGAAGAGGTAAATGCACCCCAAAGTATGGCTTTAATTCTTCTGAGGAGTGATGGAAAAGTCTCAATTGTTAGGAAGTTAGGCTCTTCGTTACTTCTATCAAATGAAGACGTGAGAAAGTACTTCGGGATGTTTGATGTGATTCACTTCGCCTCCGTACCTCCTGAAATCGTGATCAGAGACCCTAGCTCGAAGTTAATCAGCTATGACCCAGGGCCAAACAGTGGAAAACTCAATTCTGAACTGGACGTAGATATACTCTACCTAAACGAGAAGGAGAGCAACTCCGTAAACATAAACAATTTGCGGAAAGTGAACTTAATCGTAATAAAAATGGGTGAAAAAGGTGCTAGGGTAATATCCCAAGATAAGGAGTGTGAGGTAGAGGCTTATAAAGTAGATCATGTAATTGATACTACTGGTGCAGGAGACGTATTTGATGCAACATTTAATTATGCGTATATGGAGGGTTATAGTCTGGAGGAGTCGTTAAGGCTCGCAGTAACTTCTTCAGCGTTAAAAATAACCAAATTAGGAGGAACATCCTCTCCCACTCTAAGCGAGATCCTAAATGCATTAAAATCTTACACTCCAAGTGTATATTGTAAATGATTGTGCTCTTCGTGGACTTTGACTACTTTTTCGCCCAAGTAGAAGAGGTACTGAACCCCCAGTATAAGGGCAAGCCGGTAGTTGTCTGTGTTTACTCTGGGAGGACTAAGACCAGTGGTGCTGTGGCCACAGCTAATTACGAAGCTAGAAAACTGGGAGTAAAGGCTGGGATACCAATAATTAAGGCGATGGAGTTAGCTCCTTCCGCTGTATTTTTACCCATGAGGAAGGAGGTCTACCAAGAAGTTTCTAATAGGATTATGGACGGAATACTCAGGAAATACACCTCAAAGCTCGAAATAGCGAGTATTGACGAAGCATACTTAGATATAACAGATAAAGTAAAGGACTTTGATGAAGCTTACGCCCTAGGTAAGAAAATAAAAGAGGAGATATTTGAGAAGGAAAAACTGACAGTGACGATAGGAATTGCCCCTAATAAGGTATTGGCTAAAATAATAGCTGATAAGAATAAACCGAACGGGTTAGCCGTGCTAAAGCCAGAGGACGTTCAGTCTTTCCTCCAAAGCTTGGACATTGACGAAATACCGGGGATAGGAAAGATTTTGGCTGACAAACTGAAAGAAATGGGAGTTAATAAGCTAGTGGATGTCTTGAACTTTGACTTCATGAAGTTAGAAAGGGAAATAGGTAGGTCTAAGGCAACTTATTTGGTCAAACTAGCTCAGAGCAGATACAACGAACCGGTGGAGGACAAGACCAAAAAGCCACACGGTAGGATTTTAACATTACCGTATAATACGAGAAAGCCCGAAGTAATACGACCTCACCTTAAGAGAGCTATAGACGAGGCTTATAGCAAAGTTCAAGGCGTACCTATGAAGATAACGGTTGTGGCAATTATGGAGGACTTAGAAATCGTAAGTAAAGGAAAGAAGTTCAAACATGGGATCAATAAGGAAAACGCATATGAAAGAGCATTCGAACTACTCAAACAGATCCTCGAGGAGGATGATAGAAAAATACGTAGAATAGGAGTTAGGTTAGATGACGTGATTAAGACCAGAGGGTTAGACCAGTTCTTCTAAGGAAACAATACCCTTTAATACACTGAAATTTACGTTACCATACTTCGATAGGTAGTTCACAAACCCTCTAACCCCCCTACTGTTAGTATCTACTTCTTTAAGTACTTGAATGTTTACGTAAAAAGGCACCACATTACCCTTAACGACCTTTTCTAGAGGGATTACCCTCCTGATCTTATCAAAATCTTCTTCTATGTTCTTAGCCTCTAAGTAAGCTTTCTCGCCTCTTATCGCTATGACTACGGGCTCGTCACTTATTTCACCGTACTTATCGTGAATAACTACCAACCTTCCTACCCTACCTCCAGGGACGTCTTCGTAAAAGTTCAAAGCCTCTACGAAGTCACCGTTACGGGACATAGGTATAACTATTAACTCCTCTATGCTTACGATTTTAACGACAGATTTTATTCTCACTTTCATATTTATCACCATAGCAATGATCGAGATAGACGGCTCTTACGGTGAAGGTGGGGGTCAAATACTCAGAACATCATTGACACTTTCGGCTCTAACAAAAAAACCTTTTAGGATCTACAACATCAGAGCTAAAAGACAGAAACCTGGGTTACAGAGACAACACTTGACAGCTGTAGAAGCTGTTAAGGCTTTGACCAGCGCTAAGACCAAGGGAGACTTCGTGGGTTCAACTGAACTCATCTTTGAGCCTAGGGATATTGTTGAATCAGGACACTTCACATTCAATATAGGCACTGCTGGAAGCGTTACCCTAGTGCTTCAAACAGTCTTGCCAATCATCCTTAATAAAAAAATAGAGATAAGGCTAATCGGAGGGACAGATGTACCTAAGTCTCCTACCATCGACTATATAAGGCTAGTGTTCCTGCCATTACTTACCAAAATAGGAATAAGAGGAGACATTAACGTTGTCAAAAGAGGTCATTACCCAGAGGGGGGTGGTGAGGTTATAATAAAGAACTTTAAGGCTGATCCTACATCCTTTTCTATAAATACCTTCGGAAAACTGATAAGGATAATAGGAATTTCACATGTGTCCTCACTCCCATCTCATATAGCTGAAAGGCAGAAAACTTCGGCAATGTCAATTCTTGCCAAACTGGGAGTTGAGGTCTCGATCGACTTAGACATAAAAGAGAATGAAACTAGTAAGGGGAGTGGGATAACCCTCAGTGCAATAGGAGAGAACAGTATTATTGGTGCAGACTCTTTAGGGGAAAGAGGAAAGAGAGCAGAGGTTGTAGGAGAGGAGGCTGCAGAGCTCCTAGTTAAAGAGTTGAAGACTGGTGCTGCAACCGACAGTCATATGGGAGATATGTTAATGCTTTACGCATCACTATACGGTGGAGAGTATACATCATCATACTTAACTCAACATGCAAGGACTAATGCCGAAATAATAAAGAAGTTTCTAAACGTAAGTGTTGAAATAATAGGTGAATCACCATACTTATTTAAGGCAAAATAACAGCCCTTCCAACTATTCTCTCCTCTAAAAGATCGTTTATTGCCTCATTAATTTCCTCAAGCTTATAGGGAACCGATAAAGTTTTGAGCTTTCCAGCTTCAAATAGCTTAATTACCTCAACCATATCATCCATATTACCATATAATATTCCCCTTATCCTTAACCCCCTTAAGACTATTAGTTGTTCAGGGATTTGTAAATGACCACCGTATTCACCGATTATTCTTAATTCCCCTTCTCTACTTAATAACCAAGGGGCATCTTCGAGCGTTTGATCGTTTCCTACGAAATCCAGTACATAGTCGAATTTCTTTCCAGCTACTGGAGAGAATGGAGGGTCTTTCTTTTTCATCGCTAGTACCTCGTCGGCTCCTAAACTCTCCGCCTTACTCAACCTTACCAAATTCCTCCCTATTACGGTGACCTCAGCGTTTTTCATCTTAAGTAGTTGGATAGCCAGCAAAGCTACGGATCCTACCCCTATCACCAATACTCTATCTCCTTCCCCTATCCCTTTCGTGGCATTATAGGCAGTTATTCCGGCATCAGCTAAAGGTGCTGCGGATATGTAATTCCCGCTTACTTTGAATAGGTACTCCTCAGAGGGAACTTTTACATATTCCGCAAACCCTCCGTCCGTATGAACACCTATGACTCTCACGGACTCACAAAACTGCCTATCTCCCCTTCTACAGTATTTACACCTACCGCAGCCTATCGAGCTGTATACGAGAACTTGATCCCCTTTCTTGAACTTGTTACCTCCTTCCACAACCTCACCTACTATTTCATGCCCCAAGATGACGGGAGTCCTCACGGCTATGTCGTTCTCCCATTCACCGAAAATTAAGTGAATATCGCCGTGGCAGAGCCCAGAAGCCTTAACTCTTAAAAGGACTTCACCAGGCTTCAATTTCGGCTCAGGCACGTCCATTATTTGAAGGGGCCTACCTTTTTCTAAAAAAACAGCCGCCTTCATTTACCATCCCGACTTAAGATAAGCTGCTATCTCCCAATCTGTTATCTCGTTCTCGTAATCATCTAACTCCTTCCTTTTAATCTCTATAAACGTGTTAATGAGGTCTTGATCCAGTGCATATTTTAACTTGGTGTCACGATCTAGGCTGTTAATAGCTCCCCTTAGACTCGTTGGTAAGGTTGCTACGCTGTAATTAACATCTACATCCAAACCTCTTTCTATTCCATCTAGGCCCGCGTGAATGATCGCGGATAGAAGTAAATATGGATTTGCTAGGGGATCTGCCAATCTGAACTCGATTACCCCATAATCCTTATACGTTGACGGGATCCTTATTATGTAGTGCCTCTCGTTTCCTATGCCTGCGATTGTCGGTGTAACTATCTCTTTAAATCTCTTATACGAGTTGACAGTGGGGGCTGCAATAGCCATTATTGAGCCTATATGATCAAGTATACCTGCCAAAAAGTTATAGAAAGTCTTGCTCAATCCCAATCCTTTCGGGTCGTTAACGTCGATACCAATGGGCCTCCCAGTTAAATCCAAGAGCTTAATGTAAACGTCCATACTGCTACTCGGGTAATTCCTAAAGGGCTTTGGCATGAAGGTGGAGTACAACTTATAATACCTTGCGGTGTCGCGTATTATTTCTCTAGCAGTAACTAAAGAGTCAGAAGCTGTTAATGCATTTGACATCGCGAAGGTAATTTCGTATTGACCCGGTCCATAGTGTTTATTGATGTATTGAACCTGAGTATTGACACTCTCAAGATTTTTAATTAAATCCCTTAAGAAATTCTGTTGTTCCATAAGCCCTTCAAGAGAGAACGCTCTTGCTTCATCTGCCGGTAAAGGCTTTCCGTCCTTGAAGTTTATAAGGTAAAAGGTAGGTTCAAATGCTACTTCCAGCTTTATTCCACTGTCCATCAACTTCTCCATGGAACGATTAAGGAGAGACCTTGTGCAAAGGTTATGAGGAGAGCCGTCACTTTCAGTCAAATAGCTCATTACTCTAGCCGTCCTTTCTAAGTAGGGAATAATAGCAAAGGTTGAGATGTCGGGCTGCGCGAACATATCACCATATATGTGTTTTATCGGTGTATCCCTATAGTCGAGAAACAGTAATGACTCAGAATACTCGACCCCCTTTCCCTCTAATACCTTTTCGAACTCTGCCCTCCTTAAAGATCTTCCTCTTACATTTCCTAAAATATCAACGAAGACTACCCTTACATAATCTACTTTTCCGGATTTTAGTATTTCCAGTACTTCATCCCTGATCAATTTGCTCAAACTATCCTAACTATTACTTTATATAAAAGCATTCAACGAAAACGCATGAAGATCTGACCGGCGTAAATAACGGCATTTTGGTAATCACCGAAAATACCCGACTCGACCACTTTTCCCTCTTTCAACAAGGTTACTATATATAGATAATCTTCGGGTGTCTTTCCCTTCTTACGATGAAATTTTAGCGTGTAGACTCCCAGATTAACGCGCTTCTTTTGGGATACTTCATATCCTAATAACATTATGGTATAGATGTCTACCATAGAGTCCTTAATTACTTTTTAATGTCAACAACTACATGATAAACTTTTGGTTTCACACTCCTTACAATCCTAGCAAAGACTACGTTTGGATATTCACTCTTTGCTAGACTAACTGGGTCGTTGCCCTCTATTTCAGTGTATAGGTGCAATATCCCACCTGGCTTCAAATGAGGCATAGCTACCTCGTAAGCTTCTTCAGCCTTCTCTGGGAGAGGAGCCAATATTCTATCGACATTATACGGGAGGTAGTCCATTTTCTTAAAAGCGTCTCCGTAAATAGGAATAACCCCGAAAGCCTTGTTCAGATCCACGTTAGCCATCATATAATAATAAGCAAAAGGATTAATGTCAATAGAATAGACAGTTGAGGCACCACCCATAACGTAAGAAAGTATTGAAAACGGTCCATACCCTGAGAACATATTGATGATGACTTCCCCTCTCCTTACAAGTCTAGCGACCCTTATGTGCTCGTAGGAAAGTTTAGATGAGTAAAAAACCTTGCTTATGTCTAGGAAGAACTTACACCCGTACTCTTTGTAAATCGTCTCACTCTTTTTTTCACCGGCTAAGTGAACTGTAGTTGAAAGCCTGAAGTCCCCGCTTATATCCCTATACTTACCCCACACTGACTTAACGTAAGGGATTTTTTCGAGAATTATTTCCGCTAACTTTCTTACTTCTTCTACGTCTTTGTCGAAAGGGATTCCGATTATGGCGATGTCTCCTACTATCTCAACCTTTTTCCAGAGACCTAGTTCTTTCGCCAGTTTTTCTATCAATTTCCTCTAACCTCCTGACGCCCTCTTCGACGTCCTTTAATCCCACGTTTAATGGTAAACCTCCGTCTAATACGGGTTCACCGTTCACTATCACGGTCTCTAATGAATAACTCGAGTACATCAGGGTCTCATAAGGAGATACTATGTCCAAAGGAAATGCCGGAGGCTCAGAGTATTGGAATATAACTAAATCGGCAGTATAACCTGAGTTCAGGACTCCCGAGTTCATTTTGAGTTGAGAATAACCCCAATCAGTCATAGAATGGAAAGCCTCTTCAGCTGTAAGTAAAAGCCTGGTAGACGTATAAGCCAACTCGTGGCGAATGTCAAATGAGGGTACAAGGTCTAGTGATACAGATGGTTTATACTCGCTTAAGGGAAACTTAGATACCTCATAAGAGGGTGTAAATGACAACTTAAAGCGCTTCTTTCTTATTACGTCTAGATCTAACCTTGATCCGCCGCCCAACCCTATTATTTGGTCGTAATCTATGTCCTCTGTGAGATACACCTTGTTATCAACAAGAACGGCAATTTCGTTTTCCTTAGCCAGTTCAAATGCGTCCCTCAGTAAGGACTGATCACAAACTTTCAGAATTACATTATTGGCTCCTTTATGAGACCATCTATTGAACAATGTCCTGAACTCTTTTTCCCAGTCGCTAGGCGAATTACTACAACCAACGGAAACTATTATAATCGGTCTTAAACCCACCTCCGATACTGCTCTAGCTACTATATCTAGATGATTACCGCTAAATCCTACTGTAGTGACACCTTGTTTTAGGAGATGATAAGCCCCTAACAAGGCGAAATAATAAGAATCGTTAGATGAGAAAGTAGAGAGAAGCAGATTAGCGTTTTCCCTACCGGTGAAGATCCTAAATCTGAATGGATAAAGAGACAAGTAAGTGTGAATTGTTATAAAACCCGGTGATACAATTCTATCCCATCCCCCTATGTCGAGTTCTGCATCCTCATAACCAGTGAGTTCATCATGAGATACTACATCTATTTTAGAGTCTTGCAAACCAACGTAAACTTTTCTGAGTGGTTTACCAGCACCTAAGGCGATCCCAGCCCTTATTACGGTTTTCATGGTATTAAATACTGGAGGGTAAAATATAAGACTGATGAATTACATTGAGCTGATAGAAGACGAGGTAAAGAAATTCCACCCTATAGAAGTTGAACAAAAAATTACCTCTGGAATTATAGTAGGAGCCGGAGACTCCTATGCGGTAGCTCTCGCTTTGGAGGGAAAGACAAGTAAGAAAGTTATTGCCGTGGACCCATACGAAGCCCTACACATAAACTCGGATAGACCTTACGTTATAGTCTCGATATCTGGAAGGACTAAGACTAACATTGAGTTAGCTAAGATCAAGAGAAAAGAAGGTAGAAAAGTTATAGCCGTCACAGCTAACCCTACTTCGCCCCTCGCAGAAAACTCTACTGAGACCATTCTTATACCCTATAATAGTAATATTACATTACCCGGTACCTTATCCTTCCTTCTTGCCTTATCAGCTGTTTACTCACTTTTCGGTATTGAAATACCTAAAGATTACATCAAGGCTAAGAGTTTTGAACTACGGGAAAAACCATTCTTTGTCGGTCAAGGAGAAAACTACGGTATAGCTTACTTCTCAGCTTTAAAATTAAATGAAATTTTCTGCGAGAATGCAAACTACGAGAGATTCGAACTATTTCTTCACTCTCCTATATTCTCTACAAGAGGTAGGCAAATAGTACTCTTGAATAGCGGAAGTGAAAGAGAAAGAAGACTCAAAAAACTCATAGACTTTACCTACGTCTACTTAACTGAGTGTACTGATGCTTTTTGTAACGCACTTACTGCCATTCTTGCAATAATTGAAAGGATGAAAAGGGAAAACTGGAATAGAATTTGTTTTATTGATGATAAAAAGATCCTAAATATTAGTTCAGAGATGATATACTAGATGGCAAAGACTTTAGATCTAAGGCAAAGCGATACTAAGTGTGGTTCTAGTTCTCCTGCTCTTACCATAATGAGGTTTTGGCTTTCGGAGGGTGGTAATCAAGAAGTAGAGATAATTGCTGTTAAAGGCGTCCAAGCAGACCAGGTGGAAATGTGGGCTGAAGCCATGAAAGATAAGGGAGTTAAAATCCTTTCAAAACAAGACGAAGGAGATAAAGTGATATATAAAGTATATCTACCATAAATCCTAATAATGAATTTTAGGTTGGAGGACAAAATATATTATGATACGAAATGGATTATTTGAGATTCTCAAAATATCTTTCAATATCGATACTGATAGTCTCGCTGTTAATATACATTATCGGAGATCCTATTGAGAAATTATTAGCTTATCAAGGTCCGGTGATAGGTGGAGGTATATTAGGATGGTATGTCTTGAACTCAGTTAGTAGAGATAAAATAATTGAAGAAGAGAACGGTGATAGAGCCCCGGTTACAGCTATTCTCTTAAGGAAGTACGCTCTATTGGGGGTAATCATAGGTATATTAATGATTATCCCTTGGTTAACACCCACACTGTTCGCATTGGAGGAAACGGTTCAACTTCTTTACATTCTCTCTTTTACGATCATGGCAATAGGAGGTTTCCTTATCGGATATGTAATCTCGTCTTTTAAATTCATAGAAAAGGTTATACTTTATTCCTTAGGTTTTGTAGGAGACATTTTATATTTCTTTGTAATTTATGTAGCATCGCAATTATTCGGAATCCCTCAACTAGAAGTAGTGAATTATGTCCTACTAATGGTTTACGGCGTAAAGTTCCCTGAAGGTGCAATATTCGGCTTTTATATCATTAAAAGAGTAAACGCAATATGAACGGCATAGTTTACATAGTCGGTGCAGGACCTGGAGACCCTGAATTAATTACGGTCAAAGCATTGAAAATCTTAAAGATTGCTGATGTAATAATATACGATAGATTAGTTCCACAAGAGTTATTAGAAGGTCTGAACGCGGAATTAATATACGTCGGGAAAGAGTTAGGAGACGCAAAACTTCAAGATTATATAAACGAGCTGTTGGTTCGAAAAGCTAAAGAGGGAAAAAAAGTCGTAAGGTTGAAAGGCGGAGATCCATTTGTCTTTGGACGAGGAGAGGAGGAATGCATCTATATCTTAAGGCACGGAATAAAGTGTGAGATAGTACCTGGAGTAACAAGCGCGATAGCTGTTCCTACATATGCAAGAATCCCAGTCACCAGCAGACTGGTGGAAAATTCTTCAGGTTTCACGGTAATTACGGGGACGACAAAAGACGGCGGATTAATTTCAGAGGAATATATACCAAGAAAAGGGACTATAATTATACTTATGGGTATTCACGTAATAGACGAGCTAACTAAAGTGTTAATGAAGGTCAGAAGCGGAAAAGAGAAAGTTGCTGTAATTGAAAAAGGTACAACTAAACAGCAAAGAGTTTTTACTGGTACATTAAATGAGCTACCAGAAATTATAAAAAGGGAAGGAGTAAAGTCACCTGCTGTCATAGTTATCGGTGAGACAGTATCACTGATGGATTTACTTACTCTTAAAAAGGAGATGTGAAAATTCTGTCGTTACTACTGTAAGGGAGAGCCACAGTTACTACAGAATTTAGCTCCAGGTGAATTTACGTAACCACATTTAAGACATTTTATTGGAGTTAACGATGCACCACAGTTAGGACAGAACTTCGCGTTAGAATCTACTTCAGCACCACATTTCCAACACTTTGTAACTACTTTTTGTAGCTGGACTTGTGAGGCTGACGTAGAAGGTTGAATCACTGATGATGAGGTGCTTGATGGTTGGTTCACCGCGGACGCGCTGACGGATTGCTGAGATGTAGGAGATTGAGTTGGTTTGGGAGGATTTTGTTGATAAGGAGGTTGTGGTGGTTGCTGAGGATAAGGCTGAGGATTTTGCTGATAAGGAGGTTGTTGATAAGGGGACTGAGGGGGTGCTGAAGACTGAGCCATCATAATAGCCATCATAATAGTATTCATGATCTGGTCTTCTTGCATTAAGTCCTTTACTAAATTGTAGGCGTCTACAGCTGTAAGCCCACCACCAGCTAAAGTCAGTAGAGAGTTATGCAAAGTCGTATCCGAAACTGTTGCGACTCCCGCACTTCCTATTAAAGGTATTAAATCTTGCAATAGGTTAGTCATACCCGTTTCTACCATAATCATGTTAGGGCCTTCGCAAATTCTAATTGTGTATGCTTTATTCGAGTCAGTGATCATCCCTAAGAAGCTAGAGTGTTGTGCTTGAATGACAGCCATATACTGCCCTACCATTGGAAAAACTTGAAAACCCTGCCCCATTAAGTACATTACAACTTGTTGAACAACCGGTTGTAAATCAATAGGTCTCTGCATAGGTATCATCTGTTGCTTACCGCCTAACCCTATGGGCTGCATACACATCATCATATTGAACATAGCATTGGATTGAGGATTTCCACCGTATGGATAGCCAGAAGGTTGAGGATAACTAGATGCGTACCCAGTAGGCGGATAACCGCCCGAACCATAAGGGGGATAGCCTGAAGGAGGAGGATAGCTCATTATAATTATTATATCTAATATAGATAATAAACATTTAGGAAACGTACTTATAACATCTCGTTTCTTACTAGAAAGGGGAATTTGTCTCACCAATTCTTAAATAATTTGAACTATATGGGGTTCTTAGGCTAAGAAAAATGCCTCTAAGCTTTCTCATTATGGGTTTGGTCATAACTCTCGCTGTAACTCACTCATTAGAGCCTGACCACGTAGTTACCATGAGGATGATGAACAGTCCTAAGGATTATCTAGCTTTTGGTGCTTCTCACGGTGTTGGTTTCGCAATAATTGCCATACCGTTAATCTTACTTTTTAATCATTTCCAGTTTTACGGAATACTAGCCGGTGATATAATAGCTATTGTCTTTGCAATTGTCCTAATATACGGAGAGCTCATAGGAAAGGAATTTGAAATATCACCCAAAGGTTCGGGAGTCCTGCAGGGGGCATTTGCAATAACTCCTTCAAAGGTAGTTGTGGCTGTACTAGCTTCAGAGACTACACTTCTGATAGGAATTGTTTATGTAGCATTGTTTATACTAGTATCAACGATCGCAATGTTTGTTGTGGGTGTCTCATTACACTACGTTCCAGAAAAGCTCGAAAGGGTCATTAATATAGGAATTGCCCTTGTTACTATCGCCTATGTAATCTATACAACGATAAACGGAGAATTGTAGAAGATAAAAAATCCTCATTTTTCTCGCTCTACAATCCACAACGGGGTCTTCTCCCCCTTTAAATACTTCTCTATCATTTCTAATGTAGTTGGACTTATAGAAATTTTTTTCATTTCGTTTATAGAGAAAAACCTTGCATCCTCAGCATCAGAACCAGCCTTTACCTCACCGTTAGTGATTTCACAAACGAAGTCCAAAATCACATAATGGAACCCCTCCTTAATAATTTCCACGATAGCCATCAATTCTTTGGGTCTCACTTCTACAGATATTTCTTCCCTCATCTCTCTTTTCAACGCTCCCTCAATTAACTCGCCAAAATTTACCTTACCTCCTGGAACAGCCCAAGAGCCTTGATTAGGTGGGTGTTTCCTCTTTACTAGTAATACTTTCCTATCTGAGTCAAATATCACGCATCCGACAGCTATTTTAGGCAAATTCATAGAGATTAAAAGTTCTTTCTTGGATAAAAGTTAATATATACTGTATACTCGTGTAATGTGATGAAAGGTTATTTAGTACTTCTACTCGCGTTAATTCTTCTTGCCCCCATAGCTATCATAAGCATTGCTACTACAGCTGAACCTTACCAAACAGTCCAAATTCCTTCATTAACAATATATAAAGACTTGACTTATCATGTAGTAGCTCAAAAGACTCTGAACAAAACCAATGTTACTACAATTTTTAGTGTTAATTACGAAGTCACGTCAATAGAGAATACTACTTTATCTGTAAGTGTGAGCGGTAATTTCACTAAGAATATGAGCTATGTGATTGGTGGTTCAGGTAGCTTTAGCGTTAATATATTTAGCGAATTGTTCTCCCTTCATTACCCTTTCATTCCACCTTTCTTAGAATTTAACAACACATACGGACTCAACACCACTGAAGGGAGATGGGATCTCCAGTATGTGGGGCCCAAAAACGTTACTATAATGAATAAGAATGTGACAGCGTCAGCGTATATAGTCTATTTCAACCAGACTTATTCACAATATTACATAATTTTGAAAAACGGTCTTATTGCGAATACAAGTTATTCAAGTGAAAACGGTTCGCAAATCACAATGTGGCTAGTGTCCTACTCTAATCCCGTTAATATAACGTTTAATGCTCCTTCTCTAAAAGGAATCGGGAAACCTTACCTTTATATTCAATACGTTAACAACTTTGAAACTGACAGCTTAACGCCTGAATACTATTTAGAGGTATATTATCCCTATCAAGTTGGTGACTACTTAGTCCAGATAAACTACTTACTATATCCTCAGCAAGGAAGTTTGGTAGTTCCGGCCAACTTAGGAAACATACCTCAGCCAATTAACTTCGTCGCCGTTTTTGCACCATACTATAAGGAGCAACTGACTTTCGTAAATAATGTAGGTAATAGTACAATAATATGGAAGGGAGTGAACTTAACGCTCATAAACACTACTTATATCAAAACCATTAATGGTACAGACGTAAAAGCCTATCTGTATAAATATTATCAAAATTCTTCAGTTCCGCAAGGATCAATAATACTTTACGTCTACTTCTCTAGCGACGGAACGTTATTGCAACAAAGCGTGTACTCCGTAGGTCTCAAGAACATTACAGTAATGTTTAGTTTAGCATCGAATGAATACGTAAGTTTAGATTCTCAATATCCCACTCTAACTAAGCCCTTATATACTACATTACCGTATGAGCCTGTAAACTTACCAACCGCTATACTAATTACCGTGATTATATCGGTAGTTATTTCAGCGTTAATAGTTGTGTTAAGACAAAGATAAAGTATTAATCATTTTTAAAACCAAATGATTTATCACTTATGTTTTACATTAATAATCAAAAGCTTATATGCCTCTATTGCAAAGAAATATATTTTCTAATAGAGAAAGAATTATGAAGTGTTATGACAGAAGCTGTTCAAACCACTCTTACTTCTAACCTTTATGACCAACAAGTAAAAAAGCTATATAGAGTAGGCGAAATTTTAGGACTTCCACAAGATGTTTTAGAAACATTATCTCAACCAGAGAGGGTTATTCAAGTAAAGATAGAGATCAAGGGAAAGGACGGCAAAGTTAAGACTTTTATAGGTTGGAGATCCCAGCACAATAGTGCGTTAGGTCCATATAAAGGAGGAATCAGATACCATCCTAACGTGACTCAGGATGAAGTTATCGCATTATCGATGATGATGACATGGAAGAACTCCCTTCTCTTATTACCTTACGGTGGAGGAAAAGGAGGAATAAGGGTCGATCCAGGTAAACTTTCATTAGAAGAATTGGAAATGTTATCTAGAAGATATATTGATACATTGTATAAGTATATCGGTAGTGACATAGATATCCCAGCCCCAGATGTTAATACAAATTCTCAAACAATGGCGTGGTTCATAGATGAATACATAAAAATAACTGGAAAGGCTGACTATGCTACCTTTACTGGTAAGCCCGTGGAGTTAGGAGGACTGACGACCAGAAACTACAGTACTGGATTAGGTGTAGCAACTGTGGCTAAAGAAGCTGCATCAAAGTTTATAGGTGGTGTAGAAGGTGCAAGAGTAATAATACAAGGATTCGGAAATGTCGGTAGTTTTACTGCTAAATTCCTGCAAGACATGGGAGCTAAAATTATAGGAGTAAGTGACTCTAAGGGAGGGGTAATAGACCCTAACGGAATTGATATTAATAAAATCATAGAAACCAAGGAGAAGACTGGCTCTGTAATCAACTATCCTACTGGGAAAAAGGTAACAAACGATGAGCTTCTTACTTCAGAGTGTGACATCCTAATACCTGCTGCACTGGAAAACGTAATTCATAAATTCAATGCTGATAAAATAAAGGCTAAAATGATAGTTGAAGGTGCTAACGGACCTCTGACAGCTGATGCGGATCTAGTTATGAAAAATAGAGGAATACCAGTAGTCCCCGATATTTTAGCTAACGCAGGAGGAGTAGTAGGTAGTTACGTGGAATGGGCAAACAACAAGATGGGAGAAATTATGGAAGAAGAAGAGGCTAAGAGACTCATAGTATCTAGAATGGAAAAAGCGTTTAACAGTGTTTATGGCATGTATAACAAACTCGGAGACCAAGACCTCAGAATGGCTGCAATGGCCTTAGCTGTTGAAAGAGTAGTAAATGCTATGAAGGTAAGAGGAATGATTTAGATAATAAGGTAACGACGTAACAACTTTAAATTCTTTTTATTCGAACCTCCACGTGGTCTTATCTTTCGAATCCAATAATTTTATCCCAGCTTTACTTAATACATCTCTGATCTGGTCGCTAAGATCATACATCTTCTTTGCCCTGAGTATATTCCTGACCTCGACCACAGCGTCAATAACCTTGTTCAAATTGTCGTAAGCTAGATTAAACTCTTCATCCATAACACCATAAACATAGTTAAACTGCCTAAACGCGTCTAAGGCCAACATAGCCCCCATGAAATCTTCTGAGGTTTGTAACTCGTTAAACACTATGGTAGCTATTTCATGGATATAGGATAGTGCTGTTGCAGTATCAAAGTCTTCGCTAAGAGCTTCGTGGAACTTTTGTATAAGGCTGATGATTTTTCTCTGGGTTTTAACTTGCTCGTCATTGGAGTAATATTTTGGTCCATCCTTTATGATCCCCCTTAATACACTCATTGCGTCTTTTAACCTCCTCAGGGATGTGGATGCCTGGGAAAGTGAGTCCTCACTAAAATCTATTGTGTTCCTGTACTTGGCTGTCAAAAACCAATACCTGAGAGTATTAGTTCCCCATTTCTTGATTGCCTCGTTCAAGGGAATAATGTTCTTTAAAGACTTACTCATCTTCTCCTTATTGATGGTGAGGTAAGATACATGAACCCAATACTTTACCCATGTTTTGCCCAATAATGCTTCAGACTGTGCCCTCTCGTTTTCATGGTGGGGGAAAACTAGATCTACCCCACCACCGTGAATATCAAACTGCTCTCCCAAATACCTCGTAGACATTGTAGAGCACTCTATGTGCCATCCCGGTCTACCCTTCCCCCATGGAGACTCCCAATAAGGCTCACCGGGTTTCCAAGCTTTCCACACAGCGAAGTCGTACGGGTGTCTCTTCTCTTTCACGAATTCTTCTCCCTGATTCCACTCCTCCTTTTTCGTCCCCGATAAAAGACCGTAACTGGGAAAAGTATCAACATCGAAATACACGCTACCACTGGGAGCTACGTATGCATGACCCTTATCAATAAGCCCTTGGATGAACTCGATTATCTCCTTAATATGAGTTGAAACTCTAGGATGTTGATCTATTCCTACTTTAAGCTGACTCATAGCGTCAATATAGTCCTTTAGGTAAAAGTCTACTATTTCAGTCCAATCTTTACCCGTGTCTTGAGCTCTCTTAATTATCTTATCGTCAATGTCAGTTATGTTTTGGACTCTTATTACGTTATACCCTCTTAGCTTTAAGTATCTTACCATCGCATCGAAAGCTACAAAAGTCCTACCGTGACCTATATGAACGTAGTCATAAACTGTGGGACCACATACGTACATCTTAACTGTATTCGGTTCTACTGTTTGAAGTTCCTCTAGTTTTTTTCCCATAGTGTTGAAAATCTTAATCATGATAACTCCCTTTCAAATGCCTTATATGTTATCTCCCTTATTTTAGGAATTAACCTTAACTCCTCCGGCTTTAATCCCATAAGTTCTGCCAATTTCACTGATGTAAAACCAGCTAATAGAAACATACTTGAGATAATTTTTAAAGGTGAAGAATAAAGTGGTCTTATAATAATTGCATTGATTAGCTCAGCCGTCTTCTCGTCAATTATATCTGAAGGGAAAACTACTGGCTGAAACTGAAATGGATAGTTCTCAGAATAAAGTTCTATTTCATTATGGTTCGCTTCGGGTAGTTGAGAGAAGAAAGCTGGATATTTCGCGTTCTCATTTGCCTCTTGCTTAAACCTTTCAGCTATCGGTAGTAAATCAGAAGCGTAAAACACTGGGATCTTACCTTTAATTTTTGAAGCAAGGTCAGTTGCAATCTCTTTTACCTTGGCTTGACTCTCCGTAACTCCCTCTAAAAGCTCCCTTTCTTTATACCCCACACCTAAAGTGTTGTTTATTAGTTTAATAAGATAAGTGAAAATGTAAGGGAATACGTACCTGGTCTGAAGACCTCCAGGAAGGATTAAAAAAGGATATCCTTTTGCTTTCGCATATTCTAACATTTTTCCTCCGCTAGTTATAATCACTAACTTTCTTACTCCTTGTCTTTCTGCCTCCTTCAATGCAACGAGCGTCTCCGTAGTATTTCCGGAATAACTCACAACAAAGACTGTAGTCTTCTCATCTACTTTCACCTTATATCCCCTAAATACCTCGTAAGGGACAGGTAAGGGAAGAAGTTTCAGTACTTCTCCAGGTATTCCGCTTCCTCCTATACCGAAATAGGCTAACTTTTCGGAGTTTCCTAATTCAGGAACTTGACTGTTTAGTGCATCGGAGAAAAAGTCAGCCCATCTTTCATAAACGTTATTCACCTTTTACCACCATACTAAGACTTATTGATGGTGGGTTTGCAGTTATAGAGGCATTTATACTTTCGACTCCTATCTTCTTAAGATTTGGTCTCAGTTCTAAAATTCCTGAGGATATTACTAAGGAAGCTAATGAGATATACTCTTCTATGTAAGGGGATACTTTACTCTCTGTTGTTAATAACGAGATGTTAGCCGGCTGAAATATGTAAATAAATATTATGTTGATCCTTTGGGTTAAAAGTATGAAACTAGCAAGGGCTTCGTCCCATTTCTGTGAAGATATAGAATCCTCAAACTTCCTTAGCAAGTCCCTTTGTTTCTTCGTTTCAGCCTTTAGGAATTTAACTACCTCGTTCTCGTTAAATGACAAGGATGCTGCACTTAATTCATCTAACTTCTTAATCAAATTATCGAAGAGTAGAGCTTTCTCCATAAATGATATTACAAGCTACAGTATAAAAAGGTCTTTCTTCATTTGATAGATAATATGGAGAAATTAGTCGTAATAGGTGGCGGAGCAGCTGGGATGAGTGCTTCAAGTAGGGCTAGAAGATTAAAGCCACAAATAGAGATAGAAGTCTTCGAAGCTACGAAAATGGTAAGCCATGCCCCTTGCGGAATTCCTTATTTCGTTGAAGGATTATTTGATGACGAAAACTTGTTTATGACGTACACCCCCCAGTTCTTTATTGAAAACAGGAAAATCAACGTGAGAATCAATACAAAAGTGGCAGAGATAGACCTGAGTTCCAGAGTCGTGTATGCCGAAGGAAAAGACGGTAGAATGAAAAGTGAATACGATTATTTAGTTATAAGCACTGGGTCTAAGCCGAAAAGGCTGCCGAGTGAAGGGAACGACAGAGTGTTCTATATTCACCACCCGGCCGAAGCTGTGAGCTTAAGGCAAAAGCTGTGGTCTCTTAACACTATCGCAATAATAGGGGGAGGAATATTGGGTGTCGAAGCTGCAGAGGCTTTAACACAGAGGGGTAAAAAAATACTCCTCATACATCGTGGCGAGTATTTGTTAAATAAGAGTCTAGACCAAGAGTTAGGAAAACTCATCACGGAAAGAATTTCAAGGGACGTTGAGTTGAGACTTGGAGAGGGAGTTACTGAGATCAAACAAGGGGGAAGATTGATTATTACAGATAAGGGAAAATACGAGGTGGACGGTACTATCATAGCAATAGGAGTAGAACCTAACGTAGATCTGGTAAAAGGCAAAATCCAACTTGGAACAACAGGGGCAATAAAAGTAGACGAGTACATGAGAACGAATTATAGAGAAGTTTACTCTGCAGGTGATAACACAGAAAGCGTTAACATAGTAACGGGAAGGCCTTACTGGGTTCCTTTTGCTCCGGTTGCTAACAAGATGGGTTACGTAGCTGGTAGTAATATTGGGGGAGAGCCGATGAAATTCCCCGGTGTCGTTAACACACAAATTACGAAGTACAAGGAGTATTACATAGGTAGGGTAGGACTTCAGGAAGAAGAAGCTAAAAAGTACGGGTTTCACCCAGTTTCTGCTACAATAACCGGAAAGACAAGAGCTAGGTATTATCCCGGTGCAAAAGACATTCATGTGAAAGTCATAGCCGACGAGGAAACTAAGAGGATTCTAGGGGCTCAAATCGTGGGCGAAGAAGAAGTGCTAGGGAGAATCGACATGATGGCAGCTGCAATCATGAAAGGGTTTACCATCGAAGATACGTTCTTCATAGAAATGGGTTACCTACCGGCAATATCAAGAGTATGGGATCCAGTCATCGTAGCAATAAGGAAGATAATGAAAGATTGAGAAGAGGTAATACCCATGGGTAATACGCCATATTTAAATATTTCGTCAATTAAGTTAATCAAAGCATGAGTAATACTTATGAACTTACTGTAATACTCGACGAGGTAATACAAAAATACATTAGGGAGTACTTTAATGTATATAGCGTAAACCCCTCCTTAGTTGAGGGCCCAGCTACTTTAGCTTCTAATGATATCCTGACAGAGATAACACCTAGGAAATTAAACGGAGAAGTCTTTGCTGTTGACAGCAGTAGCAGGAGTTTAACTTCCGCCGGAGGAGTAATCAGCATAGTAACACTCGGGGTTTCTTCGTTATCCAAACCCTTATACGGCGCTTACCCTGGACTCTTCGGAATAAGTAACCTCGATTTAAACAAGCCTTTTATAGCCCTTGCGTCTTCTTCTTTCTCCAAGGGTATAAACGCATATTTATATTCATCAAAATACGTAACTACTGTCTCCCTTGACGGAACACCCTTTCAGTCAACAACTGAGCCAGAGAGAGTAGAAACAGAGTTGAGAGCGATCCTTGAAACTGAAGCTTTGAAGAAGTTGAAAAACAAAGGATTAATTATCGTAGATGGACCTCTTTTTCCCTCTTATACGTTCCTACCGGAAAAAGTTAAAAAAAATATTATAAAAGAACGTGTTAAAGTCTTAGATCAAAACTACATAGGAGTAGTGAAGAGGCTCGATAAATCCGACTTGTTGGTTAAATCCTTGTCCTCCAAAGCCAAGGAAATATCAGTGAAATATAAGGTTGATCCTAGAGGGTTCATCTCAGATGAGGCTTTCTTATTTCAACTTGTAAGGTTTAACTACACTCCTCCCTATCCTACATTAAGTGTAGGTCCTCTGATTAAGGAGGTAACTGAAGGAGTTAAAATATACGTAAATTATTTAATTTACCCGATACACAAATACGTTCCTAAGTTCTCTTTTTTGAGAATTGAGTCATTCACTAGAGATGCGGTAGAGGGAATCTCGTCACTAAAATTTACACTAGACGGTATACCCATCGTCTTAGCATTAGCCGACAAAACAGCAAAAGAACTTTCTTCGGGAATATTACGTTACATAGCATTCTCACTTGAACGTATGGGACTACAAGAGAGCTTCAGAGGAAAGTTCGAGGTGCTAAACGTTGTCTGAGGACATTTCCAACACTATCAAAGACAAGATAGAAAAGGCTAAAGCCCTAGCTATAACCCTAGGAGTCATAGTCGGAAGAGTAGCGAGAAGTATCCCGAATAAAGTTGATGAAGAGAATTACATTACTAATGTAATAATAGACGCCCCGACTTATTATAAATACCCATTCCTCGGCAAAATGGGGGTGTTATTAGGTGCTGTTGACATTAAGTCCTTGTATTTCGTATTACTTAGGGTCGTTGGTTATGAGAGGAGCGATGTTTCGTCCCTGCTTTTTTCAGAATCTCCAATAATCTCGTCGAATGATACTGGTGAAGAAGAGCCTGGCTCACTGATCTCAAACGTAGTTGTAAAGTGCGAAATGTTAACCAAGGTAAACGTATTAGAATCTACAGAACCTGAGGCTGCAGACATAGTAATAGAACCTCAATCCCCCGTCATAATCCCTCAACCAGAAATAATAGAAAGATCTCTGGACACTAACAGAGGTCTATTGAAACTCGGCTACTTAGATAACCCGTCTAGTCAAGTCAAAGTAGCAATAAGCTTAGACGATCTAAATTATCACATGCTACTTTTGGGAACTACCGGAGCTGGGAAAACCTCATTTGTTAAGGACTTAATAGCCGGGATTTACAAGGCTGCCGATGATACTAGAGCGTTAATATTCGATGCTACCGGTGATTATTACCACATTTTTCTTCCTCCAGATAGAACAACTAAGACTGTGAAACAGAGCGTGAGCATGTTCGAGTCACTCTACTCACGAATGACTGGTATAGACCTCGGGATAATTTACCCTATAACAAAAAGGTGGTTGAAAAAATACACTAACGGTAAAAAAGACCTCTTATCTATCACCACGGCCTACTATAAGTTGTATGTGGAACCCATAGTGAGATACTTAGAGAGAAAAGGATATACGTTCTACGTTTCTGTAGATAAGGGGAGAATAGTAATATCAAATAGCGAGTGGAAAGCTGAGACCGAGATCTATCCTTTTTATTTCAGGTTTAAGGAAGCTAGGCGTATACTACCTAGGCTTAATCCATACTTCTCAGAACAAGCAATGCAGTTCCTTAAGATCTTGATGAAGAGGGAAGGAAGAAAGTACGAGTCACTCTCAGACCTCATTGAAGGTTTCGAAAAAGAGGATCTTGAACATATAAGCATTCATAAGAGCACGAAGGAAAACATCTTGAGGGGGCTTTACCTACTTAAGGAGACTGGCCTTTTCGATGTAGGTGCCGAGAGGGTGCCCTTATCGAACATCCTCCTAAACAATAGTAAGAAAATTCTAGTATTTGACTTATATAATAGCGAAATAGACGATTTCTCTCAGAAAATTCTTACTTACTACATGCTCGACAAGATATTTGATGTCAGAGAAAAACAAATGAAAAGCGGCCTCTTGAAGGATAGAATAATACTCATCGTTGATGAGGCTCATAAGTTCTTCCCTTCCGTAAAGGGAGGAGAAGAAGATTCAAACTACGTCAGGAGGGTAGCAGGAAAAATAGCAATGATGATGAGACTAGGGAGGAGGAGAAAGATAGGGTTTATATTTTCAACACATAATCCTGCGGATTTATCTGATATTATTGTCCAATTGGCAAACACAAAAGTTATATTCAGGATAAAAGCTGAAGTAGCTGAGGCAATGGGATTATCAAGAAGTGAAGCTAAGACTCTTAGCTGGGAGAAAAACGGGGTAGCCTATTTAATCTCCCCTTGGCTTAGGGAGGGAAAGGTGAAGATAAAAGTCCCAGTTCCACCACCACTTGGGCATTACGACTTGTCAAAGGCGACGTGAGATGGGAGAGCTGGAATTAGTCATAAAGAAAATGAAAACTAAAGGAGACAAAGAATCTGTTATAGAATTCCTTAAAACTCTGATGAAATTAATACCACCAACAGACGATATCGGGATTTCTTTGGCCAGAAAAGGGACTCACGAGTATATCTTAGATAGAAAAGGGCTTGCTATAATAAGCTTATCCGAAGACGAGTATCTACCCTTCTTCTCAGCATCTGAAAAGAGAGTTGAACTGGAGAGCTTACCTGATGATGTTGCTAAAAATATAAAGAATAATTGGAGGAACATACTAGATCAGTTAAGAGACTATGTGTTAGATTACAGTAAAATTGATAAGAAGTATTTGAAAGTAGTAGATGAGATAACAGATGCAGTTTTTAAAAATCTCTGACACCAAAGTAACGGCTATTAAAGTCATTCATTACGAAAACACAAATTACATGGGCAGATTACACGGGGGTGATATGCTGAACTTTCTCGTCGACATAGGGATGTTATCGGCGATGAAAGTAGCTAAAGGATTAGCCGTACTGGCTTCTCTCGACGATGTCATCTTTAAGAAACCTATCCTCTTAGGCGACATAATAACAGTTGAAGCTGAAACGGATTATGTAGGGAATACATCAATGGAAGTAAGTATGAGAGCGGTAAAGGGGGACGAAACGTTAGTGGAAGCTACTGGAGTTTACGTTAAAGTGGACGACCTACTCAGACCAACAGTTGTTGATAAGAAAATACAACCTGATAATGAGGAAGAGAAGAAAAAGTACGAAATTGCATTGGAGAGAAGGAAAAACAGAAAAGTTGACACGTCTTCAAGGTATAACGTGAGCGACCCAACAGAGGGACTGACTTATAGACTTGTATCAACAATCTACGTGACCCCGGATATGACTTATAACGGTAAGATAATATCCGCCGGAAAGATGCTTAAAGTAATGGACGACTTGGGCGGAGCCTTAGGTCTAAACTACATAGGTTATGAGGGGTATGGAAAGGGTGATACAGTAGTCACTGTTTCTGCTAATAGTATGAGTTTTTACACTCCAGTCAGATTGGGAGACATTCTGGAAATGAGGGCTGGGATTAGTTACGTGGGAAACACCTCCCTCGAGACTACTATAAACGTGATTAGGGTGGACCCCGAAAACATGAGTAAAGAACACGTAACTACCGCCTACTTTAACTACGTCAGGATAGACAACTCTGGAAAACCGGTAAAGCTGAAACCCCATACGCCACAAAACGATAAGGAAAAAAGGATCTTCGAAGAGGCTTTACTCAGGCGGAAGAAGCTACTTTCACACTATTGACGTAATCATAAAACATAAAGAAAGATATTACAAAACCGAAGAAAGATATGAAATATGCTTGTGAAATAGAATGAGGGTTTACGATGGCTGAAAGTATACTACCAGCAGCACTAGCTAAGTTTTCCCCTGCGTTAAACAATCCTATTATAGCACCTCTGTTTTTACTTAAGTTCTTGAACATAAGTGAGAAGAAAGCTGTACTGTAAAGAGGGTAGCTAGAACCAAATACAAGAAACACTGGCATTATCCCGTAGGATAAGTTTATAGAGAAAAACACTAAGAATCCCAGCACTAGAACTATCGATGACCTTAATGATATCACTGAGAAAGCATAATACAACTCGTTATCCTTTACCATCTGAGGAGATCTGTAATAAGCGTACTCGTCCACAATGTACAATGCAGTATATGAGAGAAAGTAAGTCCAAGATGGTACTTTATAGATCGTAAGGAGAGGAATGAACATAACGTAGAAAATCTCAGCAGAAAGATTGAACATGGAGAATGATATTAAGGGCTTTAGCAGTATCTTAAACTCTCTTATTCTCTCGTTTTTATCCTCTCTTATTTCACCCTTATAACGCGGGATGACTATCGCATTTATCGCAGTACCAAGTGCAAATAAGACTAAGGGAATTTCAAAATGAGGTAAAACCGCACCAAGGATACTACCTGCTATATTCCCAGCTAATGATAGTTGGGAAAGTCTAGAATTGCCTACAACAATCATTTCAGGCGTTAGTTGCTCTAAGAGAATAATTGAGTATAAAGGAGAATCAAGTGCCGAGAAAAACCCTACTAAAGAGTAGCCTAGGAGGCCGAATGGTGTCCTAAATATTATAAATGAAATCAACAAACCGCTTAGTGGAAGTAATATAGTGTAAAAGTATCTCTCCTTACTCTTGTCTAAAAGAAGTCCCCATACATAGGAACCTGCTGCAACAGCTAAGTTATTCAGTGTAATACTAAGACCGAGTAAAGCTGTCGAATGTGTCTCATTATATAAAGAGATAGGGTAAAGAAGGGAGAGCATTGTAAGCCCAGCAACAATAAACGCTTGACCTATGAATAATTTCACGATATTTTTAGCTAGGAGTGATAAACCTAAAAGATGTAGGGCTTAATTTCATTATCCTTTCGCCCTTCATATTTCATATGGAGTTTATAGCCCTCTTTATAGCGATTTTTACATATTTGATGATAGCACTAAGGAGTATTACGAAAATACCCCCTTGGGCGTCAATGTTCTTTGGTGGGGTATTAATGATTGTAACGGGAGTTATAAGTGTAGATCAAGCTTATTCTAGTATCAATCTAGATGTTATAATATTCCTTATAACTATTTTCACCTTTTCTTCAGCTCTTGAAATCTCGGGTTTCCTGAGATATTTAGCATATAAATTAGTAATGAAATATAGACAACCAAGGAAGATAATTTTTTTATACTTCTCTACTCAGGTCTCCTTTCTAACCTTGTGACCAATGACGGAGTTGCCTCAAGTTGGACTCCAGTCATGTTAGAAGCCTCTAAGGCCATGGATATGGACGAACTCCCTTTCTTATATACTCTGGCTTTCGGAGTAACAATTGGAAGCGTTATGATGCCAACGGGAAACCCTCAGAACTTACTTATCCTACTTGAGGCACATGTACCTTTCTTAATATTTATAGGAATACTAATCGTCCCGACATTCGTTAACCTAATCTTATCTTATCTTGTTATCGTTTTCTTATTTAAGGATAAGTTAAAGAACGTCGTAATTGACGATATAGAACCGGTAGAAATTAAGGACAGAAGACTAGCATACCAGTCATTAATATTGCTCATAATAACTGTACTACTCTTCCTCGCCTTAAGCGCACTGCGAATAGATATAGTTTTAGGCTCATTAGTTACCTCCTCCATTCTTCTCTTTATGAGCAAAGAGAGGAGAAGCATAATCCAAAGAATAGATTGGAGTACTATTCTCTTCTTTATTGGACTCTTTATATTCACAGAGGGACTCTTCCAAGGCGGAGTAATCAATCTACTTTACCGCTTCATTCCCCCTCCAACAGATGTGCTGACTATAATGGTATCAAGCATAGCCTTGAGTCAGATCCTAAGCAACGTACCATTAGTAGCTATATACATACCAGAAATGCAACAACTAGGAGTTGCTAGTATAATAAACTGGTTAGCTTTAGCGGCAGGTAGTACTATAGCCGGAAATTTTACAATATTAGGAGCTGCTAGTAACGTGATTATATCAGAAGCGTCAGAAATAAGAGGAGGAAAAAGTTTCAATTTCTTTGAATTTATGAAATACGCGACTCCGGTGCTCTTGGTTAATTTCACAGTCCTCTACTTGTTTATTTCTTTGGCTGGAACAGCCTTGATACAGCTACTAGCTGCATCTCATTAGTACCTTCTGCGATCTCCATGATTTTAGCATCTCTATATAATCTCTCTACTTTAGACCCTCTGTTAAGACCGTGACCGCCAAATATATGAAGGGCTAGTCTCGTCACCTCCGTGGCAGTTACTGCAGCGTAATACTTAGCCATTGAAGCCTCTGTAAGTGCCTCTAATCCTTTATCAAACATTGAGGCAGCTCTCCAGGTTAGAAGCCTTGCAGCCTCAACTTTTATGTAAGCATCGGCTAGGTTAAAGCCAATCCACTCCTGCTCTATTATTGGCTTTCCGAACTGCTTTCGGGTCTGAGCCCTCTGGATTGCCTCATCTAAAGCTCCTCTTGCAATTCCCACAGCAATTCCTGCATATCCATTTCTTCCGATCATCAAAGCCTTTAAGGCTCCTCTGTACGCATCACCTTCTTTTCCTATTATACTGTCTTTCGGAATCCTAACGTTGTTGAACTTGACATATGACACACCAGCACCTCTGATACCCATTAGGTCGAGCTTATGAATTTCAACACCGGGCAATTTGGAGTCTACAAGAAGTAAGGATATTCCTTGTCTGTCTCCAGGGTTTCCGCTAGTCCTAGCTAATACTACCATCTTTGTTGAGAACGATGCGGCACTAGTGAATATTTTCTCGCCGTTAAGGACAAGCTCATCTCCATCAGGCTTCGCCGTCGTTTGTAATGCACCTAGATCAGAACCGGCTTGTGGTTCTGTTAATGCTACGGCGTATATCTCCTTTGCCTTTATTCCTTTCTCTATCCATTCTTGAGCTGAATCCCCTCCTACTGAAATCAGGAGTTGTAAAGCGTTGTGTTGGGTATGTAGAGAATGGGAAGCACCTCCGCTCTCAGCTCCTAATTCCTCCGTAGCTATTGCAAATGCCACTTCCCCAAGACCGAGACCACCATACTTTGTGGGCTCCTTCATGCCTAGTAAGTTCATTTCAGCTAAATCTTTCAGTATTTTATCTCCGCCTTCGTTGGTATCGTCCATATATTTAGCATATTCTCTAACGGTTTTCTGAGCATATTCTCTAATTTTATACCTATACTCTTCTAATTCCTTACTTAATTCAAACATGGCTATTTAGGTATAAAGAGTTTAAGTGATATAAAATTTTAGAGTGAATAAAATTAACGATATCTGACGTCTGTGCATTCGGATTAGAGTTAAATAGAGGGGATTATTATATGTAATCAGATGGGGTATCTAGCCCTCTGACTGCCTCGCAGAGGGCTGTGTGAGGAGGGCTTCCTGCCGTGAATATAATATACTTAATACAAGTACTGTCAACGCTAGTAATGCTAATTCATACATCGATTCTAGACATCAAGACCAGGGAAGTAGACCTCAAGGTTTGGCTAATTTACTCGCCGTTAATACTATTCTTATATTTCGATTATAAGTTAGTTATACCCTTTCTCTACTTATACTCTGTCATAACCACTAACGTTATGATTTACGTGTTTTACAGACTGGCATTAATGGGAGGAGCTGATCTTTTCTTATCAGTTATACTTTCCTTAAGTAACGCCGTAGTCTATCCCTTTTTCTTTCCGAAACTCTCAGAAGAGGGAATAGAACCTTTAGTAATCCTTCTCTACGCCTCACTCTTGATAGGAATAACAGCCTTAGGTAATGTGATCAGAAATCTCGGTCATATAAATGGAGACCTACCATTTACCACCAAACTTAGCTTAATGATATCTGGAAAGAGGATTAAAGTCAGGGATTTTCTCAATTCTAAGTTTCTTTTCCCCCTAACACAGATCGATGAAAAAGGTAATGTCTCATTGAGGACAACCTTTTCTGTAGATGAAGACGATGCAGAGTGGAGGAAGAAATTTCAGGAATATGTGAATAAGGGAATAATTAAGGAAGATGACGAAATTTGGGTAATTTGGGGAGTCCCAGTTATTCCTTTCATATTAGCCGGGTATGTAATTAGTTTAATAATAGGTTTGCCGATTTAGGAGGAAAAAGAGTTTAAAGAAAAAATTATATTCTTACTATGATATATATCATAATTAGACCTATTAAGCTCAGAATTGCTATCCCCATTGAAGGGTAAACGAAAATAGGATTTGAATCCGAAGACCACATCATGAATGAGCCTAAAAGTAAGATTTGCTGAATAACCAGAATAATGCCTAATCCTAAAAGAACTGCTGTAAGTCTGCTCCTTACAGCACTTCTAGTAGATACTAACTCATACGATACCAGTAATGCTAAAATCAGCGATATAATTACAATACCAATGTTAACTATCCAAATGTGAAACATTACGTAAGTATTCTGATAGAGTTTCCTTTTAAGTTTTTACCAAAATTCAATTCTTTTGACCATATTATTAATTGATTATAGTGAAAATAATTCTTTTAAGAATTTTGTAAACTATATGTCTATTCTTAAATAGAAAATAATGGGTATATACTTATATTCCTAAAATTAATTTAACTCTATTAAACGTTTACATTTACGCAATACTTAGTCGGTAAAAACGCTCATATTATGTGTTTTAAAATAGAGAGATATAGCGGACCCGCCGGGATTTGAACCCGGGACCACCGGCTCTCTTACCGGCCCCATAGAAGGCCGGCGCTCTATCCTGGCTGAGCTACGGGTCCAAGTTCATAATTCATGAGTCTCACATAACTTAAAGGTTTTTCGGTATATTATATGGTACAAATCAAAAACGTCCATCACTAGTTAACGAAAACAAGTTGAACTCTCCCGATTTAAGCCTTTAGTGATAATTAGTATCAGTAATATTCTTACCGTTCATTTATTATTCTTTTTATCGAATATTTATCACATGCCATGGATTTCAGCAAAATCAGCAGATAAATTGGTTTTCGGTCAAGTCATTAAACTAGAAATAGGGAAAGTAATGAGAATCGAAAGCTTTAAGGGAGACCGTTGGGTAGAAATCACAAAGATCAGAGAAGACTCGTTCAATATAGTAGAAAGCGGATTTAAGAAGATGACTTACGAAAATGTATCGGAGAAAGACCTGAAAAACTTGTTGAAGAGAATTTTCGATGAGGAATTCCCTAGAAGTCATCAACTTAGAGTGTCAATTCACAGTAGTTAATTCACTCGTATTCACGCCATACTTTTCCACACTTGGTACACTTGTAAAATCTCGTAGGAGGCTCGTCAGCCCTTCTCGTCTGTAAAATCCAGAAATAAGCCTCGTCATTACCACAAGCAGGGCAAGAAATACCCTTAGTTATTTGTGCACCAGTAGGAGGAACGTCGCTCTCCAAGACCAACGTTTTCTCTTTAATAGAGTGCTTAACTGTCGTGGTTATCTTAACTGATTGTTGCCCTGCCACTTCCTCATGACCACACTTAGGACATCTGTAAAGTGTTTTTCCTCCATCTTTCTTAGGAACCATAATGGAGCCACATTTGGGACAGAACTTCATAATAAAGTCACCAATAGAAATACCTACTTACACCATAGTTTATTTAATTTTCTTCCAATTTGCTCAGCCAAAGAGTTACAAATTTCGACTTCTTCTCCGCTGTCAACAAAGGTTTTAACTTCCTCCTTAACACTTGATGAATTAAAGGAGCTAATAACCTCTTCTATACTTTCTCCGAAAAATATTTTTTCTAGAAAAAACCTCTAAATACACATACTATATACAACTTGTCCTGATAAGACGAGACAACCGCTTTTCTAGTTTCCTTTTTCAATACTCTTAACCTCTTCAATAAACTTGTTAGCATAACTCTCGGCAAGTTCAATAGCCTTCTTCAAAGCCTCCCTTGGCTTTATAGTTCCGTCTGTCATTGTCTTTATTATTATACTGTCTATCAGAGGGTGAGGTTGTGTATAAGAGGCGAACTTTACTCCCGGTACCATTAAGAGCATACCCTTTAGTAGGTTACCTAAAGTGTGATCCTCACCGTCTATTTGTACTTCTAAATACTCGTCCGTTTCCTTAAGGATCTTAACTTCCACCTTTCTTCACCTGAAGTAGAGCTATCTTTCTAGACTCAATATTACCACAGTTGGGGCACCTTAAATGTTCTTCGTCATGTTTAGTCATTTTAGTACCGCATATCGAGCATTTAGCGTAAACAACACCCAGATCCCTCTGTTTTAGAGTTAACGCTATAGGGATCGTGGAGTTCAAAGGCTTAGCCCTTATTATATCTCCGACCTTAACAGCTTCGGATATCGAGTTTAAGTACTTGTTAGTTATCTGAGAAATATGTAGGTAACCTGTAATAGACTCTGTCTGTTTGTCCTCAATACTGTAAATGTTTACTAGGGCTGAGTCTTCCTTAAGCCCAACTACAATTCCCAGCACATACTTAGCCTTTTTTATCATTACAATTCCAGGTCTCTTAAAGGCAATCGAATTTACCTTTCTATTTATCATATCGTAAAACGCTTTCCCAACAACACCGGAGTAGACCTTTCCGTCCTTGTCGTAAGTCCCCTCGCCTGGGACGAATTCTTCCAATACATTTAACTCGTCTCCCGGTAACAATAATTCTCCTTGCTTTCTCAACACTCACATCACCAAGGGAATATATATTTATCTAAATTACCAGATATAATCATTTTCGCTTCCCCCGGAGTTAAAACCGGTTTCTCATAATCGTACAAATCGTCGATAGGAAGTCTAGGACAAGAAGTTACGACAAACGTATCGACCTCATTATTGTCTATGTTTCTCAGGGTGTCCTTACTCAAAGACCTATTTGTGATTACGAATACCTTATATCCTCTTTCTTTTAGTTTCTTTTCAAGGTACTTAACCATCAGAGGTCTGTTCTGACCGGTTTTCACTCCCTGAATTATAACCCACGTCTTTGCATCTAATGCTTTCATTATCTTTCCGTATCTGACCTTAAGGATTCTATAAACTTCACTAGTTAAGTCCTCATTTCTTCCGGTATAAGGATCAACCTTAATTACAGGCTTTCCAGTAGCAAGACCTACGCCTAAAGCGTGAAATAGACCTCCTGAGACGTTCAGATATACGTCAGCCTCTACATTCAAAGCCGATTTATAATCACAGCCCAGTATTTGCCCGTCATACATAAAAGGAGAAGAGGGTTTTCCTACAAGCACATCAAATCCCTGAAGTTTTGTAGCCAGTTGCTTGATCAAGTGTACATGTTGTATGGTCGAAGTTATAGAGACTCTTCTCGCTTTGTATTTTTCTTCAAGAAGGGACTTTAAGTTCGCTACTTGTTGGTCACTTATATAAAGATTACTCCTGACTTCGATGAACACAGTAGGGAACTTAGGGTAATACCAAGTATATGGTGTATGACCATAGTGAATTATTAGATCTACTTTAAGCGTAGTAGCCTCGTCTTCGGCTATATCACATGCTCCCCAACTGGGTTCAGTAGATATGAGAAATTCTACATTCGGTAATTTTTCTTTTAGCTGTTCAACCACTTGTAATGAAAAAGGTTTTAAGCCCTCCGGAAACTGAAGAAGAACTCTTTTTGCTCCTCTATTCTTTATTTCGTTTACGGTTTTCTCTACCTCAAAGTTATAATTCACTGTGCTGGTGCCTCTTTCTTTAACGGCACGATCTCGATCTTAGTCCTAATGGATATTTTGGACTGTGCCATCTTTAATGCTTGTTTTGCTATCTCTACGTGTTCCTTCTTAACTTTTACGAACATTATGAGGTCTCCTAACCTTTCTATTCTAGCTGCTGTACCTATGGGCTTTCCGAATGAAAGCCTCATACCGTCCTGCAATCTGTCCGCTCCTGCAAAGGCCATCATTTTGTTTTCCCTTAAAACATGGTGGGGATACTTAGTAACAACTAAATAGAAGTTCGTTTCTGAGGCTAATTTCTTCGTTAAATACTTTAACGCTAATACACGTGCGGCTTCTAAAGCGTTATGCCTTATTTGCCCTATCTCACTACTGACTAGTCTTAGTTCGTAATCGTAATCATTATTGGGATTACCCATAGTGAATTTTGTTATTTTAGGCATTGGTACTCCAGGTATGTACTCCTTTCTCGTATAAGCTGGGCCGGAGAAGTGCCTGTAACATCTTCCAGGTCTTAGTGGCATAATTACACACTGTCTACTACTAATTTAAAACTTTCCCTTGAATGTTTACCTTACCTTATTTAGGGTCTTCTCTATCAAGTTTATCTGCTGTATAATTTCGTCAGCCGTGTTCTTTAACGTCAAGATGTCACTAGGTTTCTCTATATTCATTGACACAATAACGATTAAGTCATCATCAGTTGACTCCACTTTTATTTCCATCCCTCTGGGAATATTTATGTTGTCCACATTAACTATTTTTGCCACATTATTAGGCTGCGAAGTCCTAATCCTTAGAGTTATACTTATCTTCAACTCTTATCAACCCTTCTTTTCCGGAATTAACGTAGAAATATCTGCTTGTAAATAAGCCCTCTTGAGTCTTTATAAGTATTGGTTTATCTCTTCTGACACGGCCTTGTTGTATGAATATTAGTTGAAGTAGTATCGGCGACCTCAGTGTTGAATCCACAACGTAATACTGTGTGGTCTCGGTTAATCCGTTTATTTTAAAACCCTTGGCCATGTCGTCCCTGAACTTAGTTATTAAAGTCTCGGCATAGTTCGGTGTATAAACGAGTTGAAATAGGTCTCCAATCCCTCTAACGTCTAAAAAGTACAAGGTCGTAAAGGCCAATTCTAAAGTATCGTACTCCATATAGTAAACTCTATCGGTTATCAGGTCTGTTCTATCGAATTTTGGATTAACCTTCATAACACTCGAAGCTATTCTCATCATAAGTGTGTTCAGTTTCGCCTCATCTAGATCCTCCAGTTTATCCGTAGCTTCGATTCCAAGTTCGTCTAACGCCTTTATTGTATCTTCTCTATTCCCAGTCATATCCGGTATATACGGATCTATGGACATTGTTAAAGATGAAAATAATGGCAAGTGTTTATAGTTAGGTATCTTGATATTTTTCTCTACTGAAACTCCTAAATTTTCCATTTGTGATAATACGTTACGTTCATATTCCGTCAAAGGTCTTCTTTCTAAGACTAATGACGAGAACATACCAGCAAGTATTGGAATTAAGTCATCTACTGATATGGGAAACAATGACGAAAATGAAGTTTGTCCTATGTTATACTGCTTGTCGAAAATAGTAATAACTCTACCAGAAGGGACAATTTCTAATTTTATAGGGCATTCTCCCCTGAGACTTAGAGCAAACTCATCACCTTCGCTATTTGCATACTTACTAATTAAAAACGAGAATATTATGGCGTCTGGGTTATAAGGAGCTTTAATACATCTTACCTTTGACGCTATGATTTCGCTCGTTATTTGTTTGTCTGGACTAGGCTCTTTTAGATAGTTTTCCAAACTTCCTTCACCTCTTTTCTGATCTCATCAATACTAATTTCCCTAACATAAACAAAGCCTAAAGAATATGATAGTAGCTCAAGAACTCTTATCTGGAGAACTAAGAGAGGAGGAACTATTGCGGTTAATGCAAGCTCAGATACCCCTGCCGCAGAAGGTATCGGTACTAATAAAGCGACTTGATAAGTAGTATTAATCAATAGTGATTCTATTAATGACCTTGAAACCAGATAAAAAGGCAAGGATTGTACTACATAGCTAAGAACTGTGAGAAACACCGACAATATAGTTAGGAAAGGGTTGCTTAACCTTTCTTTTATCTCACCCTTAGCGTTCAAGTAAGCGTCTTGTAAGGGCTTAAGATATTTAATAGAAAATATCTTTTGTTCTATTCTATTTAAGTTATAGTTCGATGTACCGTAAATATATCCTACCCCAAAGATCCAAAGTAAAACGTTTCCCAATGCTGTAAGAACCAAAATTATCTCGAAAGCTGAGAACTTAAACCAGATAAATACCAAGAACATTACCGCTATTACATTCACGTCATAAAATGATTCTAAAAGAGAAAGGGAAAACGCTATATCGATACTTACCCCTTTCCTGATATAAATTACAGCTCTGGCTAGATCAGGACCCATTGCTCCTGGAATTATAAGACTTACACTGTTTGCAAATATTCTTGCTTTAAACGCGGTATAGAAATCTATTCCTATTATCCTCGAGTCCCTTAAAGAGACTATTAAAATTTGGGTGAGATAAGCTACAAAGAAGAATATCACGAAATAAGGATCCAACTTCAAGAATATATTTAGAATATCAATCTTAAATATTTCAGAATATACTCCTATGATTATGATTGGAAGAAGTATGACTAATACTAATTTTTTATCCACGCCTTCATTAGCGAGAAACTTTTTTAAAACATTTTCCGTCAGGATAACAAATAATAAATCCATCCTTCACTTTCTCAGTTTTTACACCCTGATTTTTAGACATATATCCTTCGGAAGTTCTTAGTCTCTTTATACCACAGCTCACTTCAAGCCTTGAGTTAAGATACACATATTGGCCCTTTGAACAAGCTTCACATTGGCTGCTCCTTTCGATACGTATTCTATCTAGCCTAAGGCTCTTCATGTCCAGATAGTACAAATTTCCGTCGATTTCACCCACTAGATGTTTCAGCATTAATTGAACTTGCAGACTTGCGGTCACATCGATAACAGTATTTAATGTACCTATTGTCTCACAAGCGTTTGTATCCGCCTCATTTGCGTAGTTCATAAAGCAAGACAAACAAGATGTGACTTTGGGAACTATTAATTTTACCGACGAGTATTCTCCAATTACTCCACCGTAAATTAAGGGGATCCCAAGCTTTACGCATGCGTCATTTAAGACAAGTCTGTAGAATAAACTGTCCAGAGCATCAAATACATAGTCACTACCCTTTATTAACTCCTCTACGTTGGTTTGATCAACAACATCAATTACCGCATCTATCTTTATACCTGAATTTATTTTAGTTAATCTATCCTTGCATACAAGAGCCTTAGGTTTTCCTACATCCTCTTCCGTGAAAAGCCTGGTTCTATGAAGATTACTGATTTCTACTATATCAGCATCAATAATTTTAATATAACCTACTCCCAGCCTTGTTAGGAGTTCAGCTAAGGCTGTGCCTAACGCTCCACAACCAACAATAGTAACCTTTAATCCAGCTAGCTTCTGCTGCACTTCAAAGCCTAATACTAGTATCTGCCTTGAGTATCTTTCCACACAATCTTGTATAACAAAGCTTATAATTAAGTGTTTGGAAGATGTGATGGGGGCTTGGTTTTGCACCAATGGAAAAAGGTGGAAGTGATGGAACTCCAATATCATTAGAGGAATTAAATAAGCTCAAGTCAATAGCCGAAAGAGCTAGAAGGAATGTAATAAGGATGCTATTTTACGACCAGACAATCCATGTTGGTTCTTCACTGAGCAGTATAGAAATACTAACAACCTTGTTCTTCAGGTATCTAAGGGAAGGGAAGGATCCAATTAACCGAGACTGGTTAATATTAAGTAAAGGACATGCCGCTCCCGCATTATATGCAGTATTAGCTGAAAAGGGCTACATAAGCGAAGATGAGTTATGGAAAATTCAAGATATCTCAGGACTACTTCAAGGACACCCAGAAATCTTCATACCGGGTGTAGACATGGCTACCGGTAGCTTAGGTCAAGGCTTAAGCTTCGGAATAGGAGTTGCCCAAGGAATTAAAATGAAGGGAGGTACTGGGAGAGTTTTCGTAATAATGGGCGATGGTGAGCAAGACGAAGGTGAAATATGGGAAGCCATGACACATGCCGTTACGAGAAAGTTAGACAACTTAATTGCCTTCATAGAGATGAACGGGTTCCAGCTGGACGATTCAACGGGTAATGTAAAGCCTAAGGACTTCTTACCCGATGTCTGGAAAGCTGTCGGTTGGAAGACATTAAGCTGTGACGGACATGACTTCGTAAGTATAGTAAACACAATAGATGAGGCACTTAAAGTAAGAGCACCAGTAGTTATATTTGCAAAGACAGTAAGAGGAAAAGGTTTCCCAGTCATCGAAAACTCTAAGAGGCAGAGGTCGAGCCCTGATGATGCAAGGAAGTTCCTACTCAATGCGTGATACTTTTGGTAAGTTATTAGCGGAGCTAGGAGAGAAGAACAAGGATATAGTAGTAATTACTGCTGACGTAGGGGACTCTACAAGGGCAATGTACTTCAGGGAGAAATTCCCTGATAGATATTTCAACGTAGGTATTTCAGAGCAAGACATGATTAACTTTGCTGCGGGTCTATCTGCAGTAGGATTTAAACCGTTAATAGTAAACTTTTCCATGTTCGTGATGAGGGCGTGGGAGCAAATTAGGAACTCAGTAGCCAGAATGAACTTAGACGTAAAGATACTTGTAACTCATGCAGGTTATAGTGACAGCGGTGACGGATCGAGCCACCAGAGTTTAGAGGACATAGCATTGATGAGAGTTCTACCGAACATGAAGGTGATAGTACCCGCAGATCCGGAGGATATAAAGAGAAGTTTGCCCGTAGTCGTTCAGGAACTGAGGGGACCACTTTACTACCGTGTGGGCAGAGAATACTCGCCATCAATAACGACAGGGGTGGATTACGACTTCAAACTCGGTAAAGCATACGTGCTTAGAGACGGAGATGATGTAGCTATAATGGGTGCTGGAGTCGTACTATGGGACGCATTAAAGGCTGCAGAAGAATTAGAAAAGATGGGTATAAGTGCTGCTGTAATCAACTTATTCTCTATAAAGCCGATGGACGAAGATACGATAGAATATTATGCGAGAAAAACCGGAAGAGTGGTAACAATAGAGGAACATAGCATATATGGTGGTATAGGTTCTGCTATAGCTGAAGTGTTAGCAAAAAGATATCCAACTAAGATGAGGTTTATAGGAGCCACCACTTTCGGCAGGAGTGCGAGAAGTCAAAGGGATCTCCTAGATTACTACGGAATCAATTACAAATCCGTCATAAGCGCTGCGCTGGAGCTAGTGAAATGAATGAGCACAGAGCTGGAAAAGCTGAGAAAGGAGATAGAGGATATTGACAATCAGATACTAGAGTTATTACACAGAAGACTTAAGGTCTCTGCGAAGATAGGAGAAATTAAGAGGAGGACAGGTAGAGAAGTTACAGACGCAAAAAGAGAGGAATATGTTAAGACTTATTGGCTCGAAAAGGCAAGGTATTTGGGAATACCAGAGTCAATGGTAAATCTTATTTTACCTATTTTATTCTCTTATTCTAAACTTTATCAAATTTCCCCCGGGAAAAAGAAGAAAGTCGTAATAGTGGGATACGGGGGGATGTCACGCTCACTTACTTCACTTCTCACCCTCGCCGGTCACAATGTTGTTATAACGGGAAGGAATTCAAAAAAAGCTGAATCGTTGTCAAGACAATTCAACGCAGTATTCATGGAACCAGAACAAGCACTTAATTGGGGGGAATACATAATTCTAGCCCTCTCTCCTTCCGCAGTAGATTACATTTCATCACTCCTTAGTAAAATACCTCAAGGAAAGGTCGTCATGGATATATTTTCCTCTAAAGTGAGTACTTTCAAACAGCTCGAAGAAATGTCCGTAAAGAACGGCTTTAAGTTCGTGTCAACCCACCCGCTATTCGGACCCATATTATACCCTATTGGTGAGAGGATTGCAATCATACCCTCAGCTACTTCAGGAGACATAACTGAAATAGTAGAATTCTGGAGGGACGTAGGACTTCAACCTGTAGTCACTACAGTTGAAGAACACGAGAAGGCTATGGCTATAATTCAAGTCCTCACCCACTTTTTCATTTTGGGTTTAAATAAGGCTATTCCGAGCCTTCAAAAGGAGCTTGAGATAAGTGATAACCTTCTGAAAGAATTACAAACAACTAATTTTAGGGAAGTATCAAAGATACTCGCTAGGATGAGCGAGTTATACCCAGTGATTATAGAAATACAAAAGAGTAACCCTTATGCTTATAAGGCTAGAGAAATAGGGATTATGAAGCTAAAACAAGTTAAAGACGAGCTAGGTGAGTAGATTGTTATTTATCCTAAAACAAGGAGTAGATTATTCTACACTAAACGAGAAGTTAAAGGAGTCATCAGCTTCTTATAAATTCCTTGATCTATACGGAAAAAAAATAGTAATAGCGTGGCCCGACGCGTATGTTGAAAATATCAAAGATCCGTCTATAGAAGTATCCGTAAAGCCCAAGAGACCTTTCCAATTGGCCAGTAATGAGTGGAAAAAAGAACCAACGGAAGTTGATATCAATGGAGTAAAGATAGGAGGAAATAAGGTTGTAGTAGCTGCAGGTCCTTGTGCTGTAGAAGATGAAGAACAAGTACTAACCGTAGCCAAAGCTGTGAAGAGAGCCGGAGCCTCAATACTTAGGGGAGGAGCCTTTAAACCGAGGACTAGCCCTTACTCCTTCCAAGGTCTCGGTGAAAAGGGTCTTCAGATATTAAGAAAAGCAGGAGACGAGGTAGGTTTACCCGTAGTATCTGAAATAATGGACACCAGACAAATAGATATGTTCAAGAAATACGTCGACATGCTCCAAATCGGGGCAAGAAACGCCCAAAACTTTGACTTGCTAAAGGTAGCTGGACAATCTGGGTTGCCAGTTCTTCTTAAGAGAGGGATGGGTAACACAGTCGAAGAGTGGATATTGACTTCAGAATACATACTTTCGGAAGGAAATGGGAACGTCGTTCTTTGTGAGAGGGGGATCAGAACTTTTGAAAAAGCCACAAGATTTACTATGGACATAGGTGGAATGGTAGCAGCTAAATTACAGACCCATCTACCTATATGTGCTGACCCCAGCCATCCTGCTGGGAAGAGAGAACTGGTTCACTCCCTCGCATTAGCGGCAGTTGCAGCTGGGGCAGACATGTTATTAATAGAAGTCCATCCTCATCCCGAGAAAGCTTTGAGTGACTCAGAGCAGCAGTTAACCCCTGAATCCTTTGAGGTCTTAATGAATAGAATTAAGGCGTTATCTAACGCTCTGGGTAGAACTGCATGATTAAAATAAGTGAAGATTTTTGCAACACGACTACCCATGTCATAATCGGTAAGGGTTCAGTTTCATCTCTTTCCGAAATAATAGGAGACAAGAAAGTTGCGTTATATTACTCGAGAAAGCTAAACGTTGACAAGATCAAACAAAGTTTGAAGAGTTATTCCGAATTCCCCATGGAGGACGGTGAGGAAGTTAAGGATATATTATACTCATTAAAATTAGTAAGAGAACTATTCGAGAAGGGATTCGACAGAGGAGATTATGTAATTGCAGTAGGAGGAGGGACAGTAACAGACGTAGTAGGCTTCATAGCATCTATATACATGAGGGGATTAAACCTAATTAATATACCAACCACGTTGCTGGGTATGGTAGATGCTGCAATAGGAGGTAAAACCGGTGTTAATTTTGAGAACGTTAAGAACGTATTGGGAACGTTCTACCAACCATCCTTTATAATCTCCGACATAGACTTTCTTGAGACACTTCCTCTAGAGGAAATAAAGAAGGGTATGGCCGAAGTAATCAAATACGGCTTGGTGCTAGACAAGGAGCTTTACGATTATTTAGCTATGCATAAGGATGAAATATACAGCAAAGAACCCGAAGCTTTGGAGACTGTGATATATAAATCCGCATTAAATAAGCTAGCAGTAGTAAAGGAGGACGAAAGGGAGACTAAAGGCATTAGGATAGTCCTGAACTTCGGTCATACAATTGGTCACGCCATTGAAGCCGGATCCAACTTCAGGATTTCTCACGGTTATGCCATATCAGTGGGAATGGTATGTGAGGCGAAGATAGCTGAGGAAATGGGATATGCAGAGGAGGGAGTTGTAGAAGATACTACATGGATGTTATCCCATTACGAATTACCTATAACAGTAGACTCATTGAAGGAAAATATAGATCTCAGGACAGCACTGGAAGCTTTGACCAAAGACAAAAAAGTCAGGGGAGACAAAGTCCTTATGCCTTTTCCGACTAGAATAGGCGACTGGAAAAGAATAGAAGTACCGGTAGAAACTCTGAAGGGGTTTGCGGAACAATGCTTGAAATAAATTATTATACTAAACTTCTAGGTGTAGTAGGAGAAAGTATACCTTACACCTTATCACCCTCAATACATAATTACGTGTTTCAAAAACTTGAGATAAATGCTGTTTACCTCGTGTTTGATATTAAGAAAGAGAAGTTCCACGCTACTTTTCCCGGTTTACTTAACATAAGCTATGGGTTAAATATAACAATTCCATATAAAGAGGAGGCGTTAAGATACGTAAGACCAGAAAAAGAGGCGGAAATGATAGGAGCTGTAAACACAATTTTTGAGGGAAAAGGGTACAACACGGATTATATAGCCTTGAACACGTTAATAAGAGAGAAAGTAGACGTAAACGAGATTAAAGTATGCACTGTATTCGGTGCTGGTGGAGCGGCTAGGGCAGTAATATATTCCTTACTTAACGCAGGTTGTGAGGTATTCGTGATCAACAGAAGCACAGAGAGGGCTGAGAGATTGAGGGAAGAGGTATCTCAGAAGGGATTCAGTATTAAGATCGCAGGGGAATGTCCTAAAAGCGACGTGGTTGTAAATACAACTCCCGACCCTAACTTCGTATCTGATGAGTGTGTTCAGGGAAAGTTAGTGATAGATTTCGTATACAAACCTGTAAAGACCTCGTTGATAATCAGGGCTGAAAAAAGAGGTATAAATACAATAAACGGGATCGAAATTCTTGTAGAGCAAGCTTTAGAGGCCGATAAAATTTGGTTCGGCAAAAGGTTAGATAGAAGTGAAGTAATGGGGTATTTATATGCCAGGCAGCTCGTTCGGTGAAATGTTCAGAATAACTACATTTGGAGAGAGCCACGGTCCTGAAGTAGGAGTGGTTATTGACGGAGTCCCTGCAGGGCTATACTTGAGTAAAGATGACATACAGTTTGAACTCCTCTTCAGGAGACCAGGCAGACAATATGTAACCGGTAGACGTGAGAAAGACGAACCTGAGATCGTAAGTGGAATATATAACGGGAGGACTACGGGGGCACCGATAGCAATAATAGTAAAGAACTCAGACGTTATCTCGTCACTATACGAGGAAATAAAATATAAACCGAGACCGGGACACGCGGATTTACCTTACATTATGAAATACGGTTATGAAAACTGGGATTATAGAGGGGGCGGGAGGGCGAGTGCGAGAGAGACCGTTAGTAGAGTAGCCGCCGGTGCTATAGCTAAAAAGTTGTTAATGCTTACTGACACGGTAATTGCTGGACACTTAAAGGGTCTGGGACCTATAGAGTTAAACGAAGACGTTACCTTCGAGGAGATCCTTTGCTCAAAGTACAGCCCCGTCAGGGCCAGTAAAAAGTGGTTGGAGGAAAAGTTCGAAGAACTCATCAAACAAGCTACAGTAGAGGGAGATAGTTGGGGAGGAATTGCCGAAATTGTGGTCAAAAACCCACCATCGGGCTTAGGTGAACCCGTTTTCGACAAACTAAAAGCCGACTTAGCTAAAGCCGTACTCTCAATTCCTGCTGTTACAGGTTTTGAATACGGACTTGGCTTTAAGGCAGGAAGAATGAGAGGTAGTGAAGCCAATGACGAAATTATCGTTAAGGACGGAAGACTCAGGTGGAAAAACAATACTTCAGGAGGGATCTTAGGCGGACTGTCTAACGGAGAAGATTTAATATTACGTTGTGCTTTTAAGCCTACAAGCTCTATAAGAAAACCCCAGAAAACGGTAGATCTGAGGACTTACGAAGAGACTACGATATCTGTAATAGGTAGACATGACCCTGCAGTAGCAATTAGGGGGGTCTCAGTAGCTGAGGCGATGATAGCCCTAGTCTTAGTAGACCATGCGATGAGAGCTGAATATATACCTACAGTAAAACTAACTGAGGAGCAAGCGAAAGTTATAGAGGAAAGGTGGAGGAGGTACGTTGAGTCATGCAAGCCTATGCAGGGGTCTCAGTAGTTAACGCACTTCCAAGTTGGTACGGCTCATCAATGGCTATAAACGTTAAGGTTGACGTTAAAATAAGAGAGAGCAAGGAGTGTGCTATACATCCTTCTCAGCTGGTAAACGAGATTGTGTTGTATTTCAGAGAGAACTATAATATACCATGTATTGAAGTGGAGATTAATTCCGAGATACCCCCCAAGAGCGGACTAAAAAGTAGTAGTGCTGTATCCTCTGCGTTAATAGGGGAAATCGCAGAAAAATTTCAGTTACCTATAAAAGCTTGGGATGTACCTGTTCTCTCCGCAATTCTGTCTCTGAAGTCCCGTGTTTCGTATACTGGCGCGTTGGACGACGCTTCAGCTTCGTACTTTGGTGGAGTATCTTATACGTACAATAAGGAATTTAAAATAATCGACATGAAAGAGCCTCCTTCAGAGATCTCGATCATAGTCATACCCAGAGGAAAGAGATCTGTGTCAGTTGATATGACTAGACTTAGAAAATTCGAGCCCCTCTTTAAGGAGATCTTTACCCTAGCCAGACATGATGTAATTACGGCTATGAAACTTAACGGGCTGGCTGTGGGAATAATTATGGGGTACGACCTTACTTTAGCGAATGAAGCCCTGAAAAAAGGTGCATTGGCAGCCGGAATTTCAGGAAACGGACCTTCCATGTTTGCTGTAACTAAGATAGGTAATGAAGGAGTTATTTTAGACCTGTTCGAAAAACAAGCCGAGAAACCTATTGTAGTCCAACCGGTGGGACTATGCGAGCAGAGATTAAGAAATCGATAATAAGAGGGAAAGTAAAAGCCCCTACGTCAAAGAGTTTCGGCATCAGACTAATTCTTTATTCATTATTAGCAAATGTCAAGTTAAAAAACGTCTCAGAACCTTCGGACGACATTCAAATTGCAAGAGAAGTGGTTAAAGAGCTAGGTATAAGTGAGAAAGGAGAGTTTCAGTTCATATCAAACAAATCAGAATTGAAAGTACCATCGTCATTATACTTCGGAGGTTCGGCGACGACATTGAGAATGATAATACCAATACTAGCAATATTAGGAGGGAAAGTCCTCTTAGACGGTGACACAAGTTTAAGAAGGAGACCTCTTAACGCTATTATCGAAGCATTAAAACCTTACGTCACTTTCTCCTCCACTAACTTACCTACGGTAATAGAGGGAAAGCTTAACACTGATCACGTTACAATTAGCGGAAGTGAAAGTAGCCAGTATATATCTGGGTTCATATACGCTTTTTCTCTGAAGGGTGGGGGAGAGATAGAGATTATCCCGCCGGTCTCGTCTAAGAGTTACATAAACATGACAATCGACCTCATTAACTCCTTAGGTGGCAGAGTTACGATAAAGGGGAACAAAATAATAGTTGAGGAGGGAGAGTTTAAGGAATATGAAGGCGAAATCCCCGGGGATTACGCCCTTTCCTCTTTTTACGCCATCGCCTCAGTCGTTACCGGGGGAGAGATAGATATAAACAACCTTTATCCGATACCCTACTACGAGGGTGATCACAGCATAGTAAAGATACTAAGAGACATGGGGGTGAGGACTGTAGTTGAGGATGGTTCGTGGAGTGTGAGAGGAGCAGAAAAGTTAAGAGGGATAAGAATTAACGTTGACGATTTCCCGGACCTAGCACCCTCAATAGCGTCTATAGCCCCCTTCGCTGGGAGTGAAACCGTGATAGAGGGAATTAAGAGGTTGAAGACGAAAGAGAGTGATAGGACCCAGACTATCACTTCAACTCTGAAAAGTTTCTCCGTTAACGTTGAAAGTGACGACCAGAAAATGGTGATTTACCCCTCTGACGTTAAGGAGGGTCACATAGAATGTCCAAACGACCATAGAATTGCAATGTTAGCTGGAGTTCTTTCACTAACTTCAGGAGGAACGGTCTCCAAGGCTGAGTGTGTAAGTAAAAGTAACCCCTATTTCTGGAAAGACTTAATTTACTTAGGAGCTAATATTAGACTAGAATGACATGTGTAGTAGCGTCTTTACCGGTTAGAAGTATAGCGGAGTTAAACGAGAGGATGAAGAGGTTAAGGGACACAGACCTGATAGAGTTAAGGTTGGATTATATGCACGAACTACCACCAGTTGACGAATTCATTAAAAAAGTGGAGGACTTCAGAGATAAAATTATAGTTACCGTAAGAGATGTAAACGAGGGAGGAGTCAATAAAATATCCGAATCTTCGAAAGCAGATTTCCTAAAAGTGCTTTACAAAGAGGGCATCATTTACGACGTAGAGGTCAGGTTCCTAAAAAGAAATATCGTACCTTACGAGAATGTAATAGTATCGATCCACTATTTTGACTGTCTTCCCACCTTTGAAGAAGTGAGAAATAACTTGTCATCTTATGCAAATAGAGCCCTAGTGAAACTAGCTGTTATCGGGACTGGAAAATATAAGCAACTCTTAGCCAAGGTCTTGGAAGAGTTTCCAAATTCAGCTGTAATGCCAATGGGTGTTAACCCGTTAGAGAGGATAGCTTTCAGTATTCTGGGTTCAAAACTTATATATGCCCATACAGGGGAGGAAACAGCTAAAGGCCAAATGTATTACAAGGATGTTAAAAACATCCTTTCTTATTTCAACGTTGAATGTGAGAAACTGTTCCCTAATCCTCGACGATGATGTCTTCCTTTTCCACTGTCACCTTATAAGTCTTTATAGGTTTTTTGGTAGCTCCCCTAATTGCCTTTCCGTCTACAAGGGAGAAATGAGTAAAGTGACACTGGCACACTAGTTCTTCCCTTATCACTACACCGACCTTACTTAGGTCGCATCCTAGATGAGGGCACTTACTGTCAACAGCGTAAAATCTATCTGCACCTAAGTATACGATAAGTAGTTCTTTATCGTTAACCTTTATTTTTCTTCTATCTCCCGGTCTAAAATCAGACTTAGGGATCCTGATCATCGAATCCAATAATTTTTAAAAGATTTAAGACTAATCATACACAATCTCTAAGTCTACGGCTCAATTTGTGATATTTTTATATAGTTTGTCATATCCTATATACGATTAGTTTATAATGTTAAAATGCTATATACATAATAACAAAGAGGTGTGAATAAATGAATACAACTATTGAGGAAAGAATTGCTAACAAAGTAGATTATAGGCTAATAGAGATAAATAATATTTCCCCGTCAGCTGAAGTACAAGCTATAGTAATAACGTCGAGACCGCCATCCTCTGATGTAGTTGAGGACGTTAAAAGGGTAGTTCACATTGTAGCCGTGTTTCCGTTCTTATCTACCATAAAAGTCAAGGGCAAGGTAAGAGACATATTATCACTTACTGAGAAGGATTACGTTAAATATATAATGCTAGAGGAGATATTAGCTAAAATTGAGGAATTTTTCTAACGTAGAGCTGAGAGAGTGGCAAAAGAAACTAAAAGAAAAAATTAAGAGTGCTATTAACACCAATAAGCTGGTATTTTTAAACTCTCCCACAGGGAGTGGAAAGACATTATTTTCTCTTTTAGTGGGGCTTGAAACCAAAGGTAAGGTTCTTTTCTTAGTAAGAACGCACAACGAATATAACCCCGTTTTCAGGGATTTCCTGAAAATTAACACTGATAAAGCTCTGAAATTCTCATTCCTCATGGGGAAACCTACTGCTTGTTTATTTTCCGAAGGGGATGCAAGCACAGATGATATAAACTGTAACTTATGCAGTTTTAAAACGTCTATTATAGATCTAGAGGTGGAAAAATATCCCAATGAATTTGTTAAGGAGTTAAAAGAGCAAGGTATTGAAAAAGGGTTTTGCCCTTATTTCTCTCTTTTTAACGACATAGGTAAAGCCGACGTAATAGTCCTTACATACCCTTACTTTTTCATAGACAGGTTCAGGGAATCCCTAGGTATAGAATTTGAGGATTATCTGATAGTAGTGGATGAAGCTCATAATGTCGAAAAAATAGGGGATTTTGAGGAGAGAACACTCTCAAGCCATTTACTCGATATGGCCATAAAACAATCCAAAAATGAGTTTGTTAAGTTCATATTGCAGAGAGTAAAGGACGAGTTGGTTAGAATAGCTTCTAATGTAGAGAGTTATATTAGAGCGAATGAGATTCCTGAAATCTCAGAGGATGAAATAGAAGTTCTCAAAGAAGAGTATGAGGAACTGAGAAAGCAAATGATAAAGGAGAGGAAAATAAAAAGGATATATTTGGGTTCTGTAATTAAATTCTACGAAAGCTACAAAGATGGTGAAGGACTAGTACCTTTTATTCATAAAAATAAAATAGTTTTGAAGAGCGTTGATATATCAAATTTCTTGCAAATACTAAACGATAATGACCTAACGTTTCTATTAATGTCTGGAACTCTTCCACCTGAAGATTACATCAAAAAGTTCTGGAATGTAACGAGGAGTTTAATTTATATTAACGTCGAGAGGGAAATTAAGGAAAAAGTGTCTGGTGATTATGAATGTATTTTAGCAATCGATGTAACTTCTAAATACGATAGTAGAGGAGACATAATGTGGAAAAAATATGGAGATTACTTGCTAAAAGTGTATTATCAAGCAAAGGCTCACGTGTTATCTGTGTTTCCCTCGTATGAGATAATGAATAGGGTAATGGAGTTTATACAAGTGCCAAAATACTTAGAAGATGAGGACTCCGAAATAGAAACATTATACTCGTTTGTAAAGAAATTCAACAAGGTTATAATAGGGGCAGTAGGTAGGGGAAAACTGACGGAAGGGGTAGAACTGGTGAAAGACGGGAGGAGTTTGATCAGCGACGTTGTGATAGTGGGGATTCCATATCCGCCTCCAGACGATTATACGAAGTTAGTTGCTCAAAAAATATCGGAAAGGCTAGGAAGAAAAAGTGATGAGTACCTCTATAAAATCCCCGCATTAATGACTGTGAGACAATCCATAGGAAGGGGGATTAGAGGAATTAATGATCATGTAAAAGTATGGCTCTTAGACAAAAGGTTCGATAGCTTATGGTGGAAGAAAAACCTAAATTGCTTCAATCCAAAAAAGACTCGACTATGAAAGTAGAAATCTTTACGCACAAGACCTGCACTGAATGTAACTTACTGTTAGAATATCTAGAGAAAGAAGGACTATTAGGCAAAGTAATAGTAATTGATACACAACTTTATCCCTTCATAGCTTTGGAAAGGGGAGTGATATCTACTCCTTCGGTTTTCATAGACGGGAAATTAGTATATGCAGGTGTAGTGGATTTTGAGGAACTGGCTAAGATGATAAGAGAAGGTAAAGTAGTTACTCAACAAATCGATAAAGACAAGCTCGTGGACAAACTGATGACCGGTATAGTCAACTCTTTTGCTGCAACTGCATGGCTATTTGTGAACAGAGATTTCGACGCTTTTATGGCTCAAAAAGACTTCGTGTACGCTGTTACAGGCCTCTCGCTCACTGATGAAAACACTGCCTCTGAAATGTATAATTACTTACGTAATGTGATTGTAAAGGAAGGGGAGTATTATATGGATAAATGGAAAGAACAGTTCTTTAGAGTTATATCTGCTAATTTCATCCGTGAACTGTACTATTTATACAGAAGAAAATTGACTTCTGAAGAGATAACTAAAAAATATCCAGTAGAAGTATTCGCCCACTGGCTAATGGTTAGGGGAGGGACTGTAGGAAGAGTAGGACTGAGGATTCATCCCTTGAATGAGGAAGATACCATGAAGAGGATCAGTGAGGCTTATACTTATATGCTATTGAATGCGGAAAAGTTATGGTCCAAGGTTATGAGCGAGGATGAACTTTTATCAAAATCTAACAGAGAAGAAGTTAGATTCATAAGTTTTTAAACTATAATTATTTAGTGTTATTTATGACACAAGAAATAAAATTGGATTTAAGAGGAAAATCTTGTGAAGAATTTATATTGGAGATCTCTAAAATTTTAGTTTCTATGAAACCGGGTGATGTATTAAATATAGTCGCTGATCAAGACAGAGTACTTTGTACACACCAGTTGTTAAGAAATGCTAGAAATTTTCTATATAAAGGTGACATAGTTGGTGATCATGCTGAAATAAACATAAGGAGATTGAGATAAAAGAGTAATGAGTTTAAAAATTATTCCCCATGGATTCCGTTTCTCAATATAATTTTGTTACCTTCAAGTTTAGCGGCAATTCCTCTATTGTTTAGAGCTTTCAGTAAGAAGTCTACGTATTTGTCATTTATTCCTAATTCTTCCAATTCTATAACGTCTTTCTGCTTAATTTGAGGAAGTATTGCATCAATTATTTCTTCTAATTGCAGGATTACATCTCTTTCTCTCACATATTCCATTATCTGTTCTATATTGGTTAAAGAGCCGTAAAGCCTATTTACTTTTTCACAATAAGGAGTATCTGCTGACTGGAAAGTTATAACCAATCCATTCATTATTTCCTCAAGACTCTTCAGTTCAGGGGTAGAGAACCTAGTAGATATATCCTTAAACACACTATAAGACATTGATAACTCAGATAAGATCACATTTGTGAATCTTTCTAAAACTTTCGACGATTGTACTACTTTATTTATTGTAAACTGTTGCAAAGGCAGAGCGGCGATAACTTTCTTTAGCTCAAACGTATCCGGTGTTGTTAGTAAAATTCCACTTATTTCAGTAGCTTTACTGAGACAAAAGTTTAGCTTAGTATTTATGTCTTTTATATCTATGCTCTCGACTTTTTCTATTATACTATCCTCATTGATGACTTTAACCTTTTGCATATAGATTCCAAGAGTCCTAGATAAGTTATCTATTAAGTTATTTACTATATTAACAGATGTTAAGATGTTTTTATCAACTACATTCTTTAGATTACGATAAAAATCTAAGAACTCCTCTATCTCTATTTCTTCCTTAGGATACTCCAGTTCAGGAATGTTTATACCTAAGAATTTTAATCTCCCAGAAAAGTCATTATATGACTTTATTTTATCAAATATTAAGTTATTCAATTCCATTGTTATCATTCTCCTCACATTACCTAGCTCACTCTTTTTCTCTTCTACACATTTAACGTTCTTACATCGTAGAACTTCATCTTGAAGCTTAGTTATTTGAGTTATATATCCGATAATTATATTATTTATATCCGAGTTTTCTTGTGCCACTTCGGCCTTCAGACTGTAGAGTGTAGAGTTAATATTTTTCAGATCTTCTACTAAGCTACTCTTTAACGTCTCATAAGCTTTCTTATTTTCAAACTGAGAACTTACTATTGGGACCATCAAACTAGAAGAGTATATAGCTAGACTTACTACTACTGACAGAATAGATATAGTATAGCTTAATTTTGCTAACAATATATATGCCAACGCAACAAAGACTATACCAACTAATCCGTAGTACGATTTTATAGCATAAGTAACTGCAGCTATTATTATCATTGCCACTATTACAATTCCTAAGAAATTACCGTAAAAGTACAAAGGAAATATTATAGCTATAGGGATAGCCGAAAGCGCATTAACAATGTAATTATCCGATTGAGATATTCCACTAAATAACAGTAGTGACCAAATAGGGTTAAACTGGGATAACAGTATGGATCCACTGGTGATAAAAGATCTAGAACTTCTAAATCTAACTAGGGATATTAGGGGTATTACAAATAAAAATATCAAAGATAGTAAAAATACTTCGAAATTAGAATTAAAGTAGAATTTCCCTGTTGAAATAATAGAAGTGAGATAATTTTGGTATTCAGTTAAAATCCCTCCTATTACTGTAAATGGAATTATTATATCTCCTATCAAAATCGATAATGCAAAGATTATTGCTGATAAAATTTCTGCTGAACCATTATTTTTAATTAGTGAAAATGAAATCTCATATGTAAGCAATCCATTGGTGATCATTGTCAGAGCTTTTCTGATTAAAGTGTTAGGTTCACCTAGACCATGCATAATATCCAACATTGATTGTAATTATATTTAAAAACTTATAAAGACATATTGTATTTAGGATGATTTACTTTCTATGAGGAAAACATAAATAGAATTAGAACTGTTACATTATAATTTTAATGACATGAATTGTTAAGAAAATCACACAACTCGCTTCACCAAAAATAACTTAACATTAAAATGCCTTCATTTCCTAAATCATTTAAACAAAATATTTAACCTATCTCTAACACTCTCTCTGTATGACTCAAACAATTCAATTTAAAAAATACGAACTGCCTCCGTTACCCTATAAAATAGATGCATTAGAACCATACATAAGCAAAGACATAATAGATATACACTACAACGGGCACCATAAAGGGTATGTAAATGGTGCAAATACATTCTTAGAAAGAATGGAAAAAATCCTTAACGGACAATTGACCTCAGGGCAATATGATATTCAAGGTTTACTTAGAGGACTAGTATTCAATATAAACGGGCACAAGTTACACGCTCTATATTGGAATAATATGGCTCCTGCTGGTAAAGGAGGAGGGAAACCTGGAGGAGTATTAGGAGACTTAATTGAAAAACAATATGGAAGCTTTGAGAAATTCAAACAAGTATTCACAGAAGCCGCTAATAGCTTACCTGGTACAGGTTGGACAGTATTATATTACGATACTGAATCAGGTAATCTAGAGATAATGACGTTTGAGAACCACTTCCAGAACCACATAGCCGAGCTACCGATAATCTTAATCCTCGATGAGTTTGAACATGCTTACTACTTACAATACAAGAACAAGAGAGCCGATTATATAAACGCTTGGTGGAACGTAGTTAACTGGGACGATGCGGACAAAAAGCTTCAGAAGTACCTAAACAAGTAAAATTTTTATTATATTTTCTAAATTTTATATATGGTCTCCGCAATAGTACTGGCTGGTGGTTATGCCACAAGGCTTAGACCATTAAGCATGACTAAGCCAAAAGCACTTCTTCCAATACTAGATAAACCACTTGTAGACTATATACTAGATGCTCTAGAGTCTTCACAAGTCGATAATGTGTACTTATCCCTACGTGTGATGGCGGATAAGATCCTAGAGCACATAAAGGTTACTAATAGGAACGTAATACCAATAGTTGAAAAGGAAAGGTTAGGTGATGCAGGACCCCTAAAGATGATAAGCAGCCAGTACGAACTATCTGAGGACGTTATAGTCGTGTATGGTGATATTTATAATGAGGTCGACTATAAAAGGCTTATAGATTTCCACCAAAGTAAAGGGTGTGACGCAACAATCGTAGGAACTCAAGTTGAAGATCCTAAAAGATATGGTGTTTTAGTAGTAGATGACTACAGATTGGTTCAGATAATAGAGAAGCCCAAAATACCGGTAAGTAATTTAATTAATGCCGGAGTTTACGTCTTTAAGAAAAAATTATTCGATAAAATCGACGGATTAGGAAACGGGAATAGTATTTCGATAGCTAGAGACTTTTTACCAAGACTCGTATCTTCAGGAACGTGTATTGCAGTTTATCCTTACAAAGGTCTATGGATGGATATAGGAATTCCTTCAGATTATATGAGAATTAACCTAGAGCTTTTAGCCCTTAAGTTTCCTAAAGGTTACGTTAGTGAAAACGCTAAGGTTAGTGAGAAAGCTGAGCTTAGACCACCTTTCTACATAGGCTATGAGGTTACGATAAATGACGACTCGGTAATTAGGAATTCCATAATAGGTAAAAGAGGGAAGATCGGAAAGGGAGACTATATAGAGGAGAGCATATTAATGCAGGGAGCTAATATAGGAGATTTTACGACCATAGCCGAGAGTATTCTAGGTGATAGCGTCACTGTAGGTAAGTGGAACAGGGTTGAGAGTTCGATATTAGGTGACGAAGTTTTAACATATGACAATGTTTTGATCAATAAGGACACTATAATACTGCCCTATAAAGAAGTCTCTGAATCCATATACGAAAGAGGTAAAATAATACTTTAACTTTCGTATACGTCCCTCTCTTTTTATGAGCTGTTGAAGTTATATGAAAATATTATCCTTTATCACGTTATTCTCACTCATCATCATATCAGCATTGTATCCCTACGTTTTAACCGCCCTTAGTGAAACATCTTATCCAGTGAAGTTTTTATTAGAAGGACCAGTAATTGTGAACGTAATCTACAATAACTCAGATATTTTAATAGACCGTAATACTACGTTAACCCTATCAGGTGAAGTGACACTTAAGGCATTACCTATATCACTAGGATACGTCGTGCTCATAGACGGGAGAAAAGTTAGTAACACATCATTAAATATTAATGGACCTACAACAATTAACGTTACAGCTATAACGAGCTATGTAAATTTATCTATCCATATTTTCGGGAAAGGCATGGTTACCGTACAGCTGAGTAACGGAAGTTCATACTATATCTCAGAAAACAAAACGTTTACAGTCGAAAATTACAGCTTCATATATATAAATGTCCCTTTCGATCAGAATGTGGTTTTTAATCACGATATAAAGAGTAACTTTTACGTTATGCTAGTAAACGGCTCAACCAGTGTAAACGTAACTTTTCTACCAAACAAAAATATCTCGTCGCATGCTAAAATGTCGTTGAACATGACTGGTATTGCACTTGGTATAATAGCTCTGGCTTTTTACTTATTTTTCAGGAGAAAAAGTTCTTCTAACTAACTGTTATTAACTATGGAATATATATAATACTGTATGAACAGATTAAAAGACGCTGAAAGCTCATTTCTTAGACTATCAGCCGATAGTGAGATAGACTGGTATCCGTGGATTGACGATGCCTTTAAAAAGGCTAGGGAAGAGGATAAACTAATCTTAGTAGACGTAGGCGCTTCATGGTGCCATTGGTGCCACGTAATGGACGAAACTACTTATAAAGACAGAGAAGTAATAGAACTGATCAACAAGTACTACGTCGCTATAAAAGCGGATAGGGACGAGATGCCAGACTTAGATAAACAGCTTCAGCTTGCCGTAAGTTCACTTACCGGGGAATCTGGTTGGCCCTTAACTGTTTTCATGACTCCTGACGGTAAAGTCTTCTACGGGGGAACTTATTTCCCTCCTGAGGACGCTTATGGGAGAATAGGTTTCAAAAGACTTTTACAAGAACTCAATAGAATCTGGAGGGAAGAAAGAGATAAAATACTACAAGTGTCTTCGACCCTTCACTCTTCTTTGAAGAATATAGAGTATTCAGTAGACAACCCCGATTGGGATAAGGTAGAGGAAGTCGTGTCAGCAATAGTCTCTAATTATGACTTTGATCACGGTGGTCTTCAAGGAACAATGAAGTTCCCGCACCCAACAATAGATGAACTACTAATGGCATATTCCTACTACACAAAGGATGATACCGAGCTGAAACTTTCAACTTACACTCTAAAGAAGATGTACTACGGAGGGATCTTTGATCAGGTAGGAGGAGGATTCCACAGATATACTGTAGATGATGAATGGTATGTACCGCATTTCGAAAAGCTACTCATAGACAATGCCGAGTTATTATTAGACTACATACATGCATACCAATTGACGCAAGACCCAGAAATCTTAGACGCTTTAAACTTGACTTCACAGTTTATATTGAGGGAGCTGTTTATCGGTGAAGGATTTGCTAATAGCTTAGATGCAGATTCTGAGGGGAAAGAAGGGTATTACTATACTTGGACGGAAGATGAATTTAAAGAGGCATTGCAAGGTGAAGACTACAGATTATGGATAAGGGTTTTTAACGTCGATAGGGGTGAAGAGATTGAAGGAAAAAAAGTATTGAGGAGGGTAATGGACGTCAAGGATCTATCAAAATTCGTCAACAACCCTTTAGGCAAACTTAGCGAGATCAGGATGAAACTTCTAGAGTATAGAGTGAAGAATAGGAAACCACCTTTTAGAGACGATAACGTTTACACTTATCCTAATGCCCGTGTCACACAAGCACTCTTAGAGTCGAGCGTGATAACTGGCAAAGGATTAAGCGAAGCGTTGAGAGTAGTAGATAAATTCTCTCATAAAATAACTAGAAGAATAGGAGGAGGAAAAGACGGACTGCCGGAGGACTATGCTGCAGCCTTGTTAGCGGTAATTTCAGCATATGAAGTAACCGGAAACGTAAAGTACAAGGATTTGATCTTCGCGTTAGAAGGACAACTAAAGAGTCTAGACTGTAGCTATCCTATTGATTCTCCAAATGAGTCAGTAGCCTCATTGGCCCTTAAAGGATTTTTGAAGACCAGCGTCATGAAAGGAGAGATAGCGAACGTAAAGGTTCCTTTCGCTCCAAACCCATTATTCGTTGCAGGGATAGCTCACGTTACTGCGTCATTAGTTAAAGGAACGGCTCATATAGTAATTGTAGATGAAAAAGACGGAAAGGCTGATGAACTTCATAAAACCGCACTACTCGCATATCACCCCATGAAAATGGTTGAGAAAGTTAGCCCCGATAACGCAGATTTCCTTCCATCATTTATCAAAGCGATGATAAAGTTTAACCAAGGAACTAGTAGGGCTTACGTATGTAAGGGGACTTCGTGTAGTATGCCTATAACATCACCTGAAAAAATTAAATTATTACTTAAATTAAACGGTTAACTATAGTTTTATAATGGGAAGGCTGGAAGGAAAGAAAGTTTTTGTTGTAGGGACAAGCAAAGGACTAGGGTACGCTATAGCCTATTTTTCCTCAAGTGAAGGAGCTGAGGTTATAATAAATTCAAGGAATGAAAAGAAGCTCAAAGAGATATGCGAAAATTTACGAAACTGCAAATATGTTGTAGGAGACGTATCAACTCCACAAAAAGCTGAAGAGACAGTGAACAAAGCGGGAGACTTCACTGATCTGGTGATAACAGTGGGCGGTTATGTAGAAGACAAAATAGATGACCTCAAGGGGTTAGACGAAATGTTGACCAATCACGTTAAGGTCCCTCTCTACGTAGTGAAGAGTTCCCTCTCTAGACTAAGGAAAGGATCTACGATAGTATTAATTTCAGCAATAAGGGGAATATATACTCCTCTACCTTTCCAACTATCTTACAGTATAGCAAAAGCTGGAATAGCAAAGGCAGTAGAGACTTTAGCCTCCGAGTTAATAGACCAAGGAATAAGAGTTGTGGGTATTGCACCAAGTGTAATAGATGGGGAATTTGTCCCAGGTAGGGATTGGAAGAAGATGAGAAGATTGGGAGACTTTAAGGCTCCGCCAGAAGACTTTGCGAAAGTTGTAGTATGGTTATTAACCGATGAGGCCGAATGGATAAATGGTGTAGTTATACCCGTAGATGGAGGGGCTAGGTTGAGAACATGAGCGAGGTTAGCTTCACATTTCGTTGCTCGGAGAGTTCGGTTGAATTCGTGTACAACTATAAGCTGATAAATCTAGAGTCTTCCCTTAGAAATAACATCAAAATAATAAAACTCCACACTAGTAGCTCTAGAGTCAGTTTTGAAAACGGTAGATTCTTTGACCCCCATAATTTGGTAGTTAAAAAAGGGAACGAGGCTGAAGAGTCCATTAAGGCAGAGCTAAAGAACGTAAGAGAAATTATCTTAGATGGTTTAAATAAAGCTTCCATAGAGTTCGACTTACCAATATCTCTAATCAAACGTTATGTAGAAGACTTAGTGGAAAAACCTACTGCTATTAAACCTACTAGCTATTTAGACTTTGAGGTTTCTGAGCTGGAAATAGAACTTAACAAGATCTTCTTTGATAGAAACTTAAACATGCCGGGTGATGTAATACCTCAAAGGATCCTTAGACTATCTATAAAAACTAATAAAGGATGTGCCAAGCTTAAGTTAAAGGAGAAATCTAACGTGACTCTGGAGTATGCTGAAGACTGCGAAACGTGGAGTGAAGACTCACTAAAGGTTCTCTCTGTACTCTCATCTCTACACCCTACTATCCTGGAAGTTAAGGAGGTAATAGATTATCTGAAAAAGATGTGCAGAGTGTGAATTAGAGACTCTTCACTCTTCGCTGACTTCCTCCCCGCCTTGGAAGGGTCGAGGGTTCCCTTCCGAGGGGTTCATAGTTCCCACCATCGATTCGGGTTTACATCTCTCATCTGGTGAGTAGTCGAGTGGCTCAGAGAACCACTCCCACTTGAATATAGCATTGGGGGTGGGGGGGGATCCCCCACA
>Ga0081473_125256_pt1 | contig 138565 bp, 147 predicted proteins | sample CisSprmetagenome_FD_70977 | JGI IMG/M metagenome (GOLD analysis project Ga0081473, IMG submission 70977) | Hypoxic/sulfidic aquatic microbial communities from Cistern Spring, Yellowstone National Park, USA v2 (version 2) | ecosystem: Environmental > Aquatic > Thermal springs > Hot (42-90C) >...
TAAAGGGATATTTTAAAGTCGTAGTTTCTTTCTCTTAGTAGTTTTATTGCATCAAAAAGACTTATCTCCTCTGAAAAAGCAAGGCTTACAAAGAAAAGGACAAGAACAAACTTCATGGAGCATCATTGTAGCAGAACCGCATAAATTTTCTATTAAGATCATCTGCCTATTAATTCCCTTTCCCTTATACGAGGATCCAACACAGCAAGGAGTATATCTGCTATGAGGTTTCCAAGCAGTAGCATAATGGTTCCTATGTATAGCCCTCCCATAACCAAGAAAAGGTCTTGAGATAATACTGCATCCAGCATAAGAGTTCCAAGACCTGGCCAGCCTACTATTATCTCTACAAGAGCAGCACCCGAAAGGAGCCCTGCGATCTCGTAGCCTATCAGAGTAGTGAATGGGTTCATCACATTCTTAAAGATGTGTTTTATCATGACCCTTTTGGGTAATCCCTTTGCTTTCAGAAAGAGCACCATGGGGCTGTTGAGTATTTCTATCACGCTGCTCCTTACAAGCCTAACCATACTTGCAGTTGAAACTAGACTTAATGTAAGAACGGGTACAACAGCGTGCTTTAAAAGGTCAAAAGTTCTCTCAAACAGACTCATACGCTCAAACCCAGCACTGTGCATACCGCCAACAGGGAGAATTCCCGTCTTAGATACCCCCAATAGAAGTATAAAAGCCAAGAAAAAGGAGGGAAAAGACATAAAGGTGTAAGCGTATGCTTTTATGAGCTTATCTACCCAAGAGCCTTCCTTAAAACCTGCTAAAAAGCCAAGAGTAAGAGCAAAAAACCAAGACAGCACAGCAGAGCTAAGCGTCAGCAGTAAAGTATTGCCTATCCTTTCTTTTATAAGCTCTAACACAGGAGCGTGGTACTGAAAGGAGTATCCCAAATCAAAGGTTACTGCGGATTTGAGCCACTTAAGGTACTGAACTAACAGGGGCTTATCCAAACCGTACTGTTTTTTGAGAAGCTCTATGGTTTCCGCTGATACCTGTGGATTGAGCCTGAGCTGGTCTAAGTAATCTCCCGGTGCCATTTTTATAATAAGAAAGGAGAAGAAGGTCACCCCCATAAGGGTAATAACTGACTGCAAAAGCCTTACAAAAATAAACCTTACCATCAGAAGTAGTTAGCTACAAAATATTTGACCTGAGAGAAGTACCTTTCTATCTCGTGCCTATGCTTTTCCTTCACATACCTTATGAGTTTATAGTCGTCCCATAAACCTATAAGTGGTATCCAGTCGGGAATGGAGTCCTTGCTTTCTATAAAGTATAGAAGGGCAGAGGTAAAATCTCTTTTTGCAGATTCCTGCAGGTCAAAGTTTGGGTCGCTCAATATCCTAAACAGAAGCTTCACATCAAGTATTAGATTTCTCACATATTCCATTGTAGGCGGTACAGAGGAGATTTTTTTAAAAAACAGCTTTCTAAGTTCATCTACTTGTATGGGTTTGTAGTATCTTTGAAGTGTTTTTTCCTTCTTTGGGTCCTGCATATTACTATTATACCGTCCCTTCTTCTCTTATCTTCTCCTTAGAAATTATGTAATTTCTTCTCATGATGGCTCTATTTAGAGCATCCACAAAACCATTTACGCTCGCTTTGATGATGTCTGTATCTACTCCTCTTCCAGAAGCTTTCACACCGTCAAACTCTACCACCAAGCGGGCTTCTGCCTGAGCATCCGTGTTGGGAGTAAGCGCCTTTATGGAAAAGTCCAACAGCTTGGGTTCTATACCAAGAGCTCTTTGTATAGCTTTTATCACCGCATCTACAGGACCGTTCCCCGTAGAGGTTGCAGTTCTCTCTTCACCGTTTAATGTGAGCACCACGGTAGCAGTAGGAAGAAGGTTTTCTCCTGTCTGTACTTGATAGTGCTTTACCTTTATAGGCTCTTCTTCCTCCACCCTCATGAACTCTTCGTATATGAGAGATTCCAAATCTTCATCGTAAACTTCTTTTTTCTTGTCTGCGAGATCCTTGAACTTCTCAAAAACTCTCTCTATATCTTGGTCGCTCAGTTGAAAACCCAGCTGACTTAATCTGCGCTTGAGTGCGTGCCTTCCTGAGTGCTTGCCTAGTATGATCCTCGTTGAAGGAAAGCCCACATCTTCTGGACTCATTATTTCGTAAGTAAGGGGGTTTGCAAGAACGCCGTGCTGATGTATGCCAGATTCGTGAGCAAAAGCGTTATCTCCCACTACTGCCTTATTAGGCTGCACAAAGGACCCTGTTATCCTACAAAGTAGTCTACTGGTTTTGTATATCTCCTTTGTGTTTATGTCTGTGTAAAGCCCACCAAAGAAGTCTTTGCGCACTTTTATTGCCATAACTATCTCTTCAAGAGCGGCATTACCTGCCCTTTCCCCTATACCGTTTATGGTACATTCTACTTGTCTCACACCGTGTTTTACCGCCATAAGAGAGTTTGCAACAGCCATACCAAGGTCGTCATGACAGTGCACGCTTATGATGGCTTTATCTATGTTGGGTACATGGTCCTTTATGTCCTCTATAAGCTGAGCAAACTCCTCTGGGACTGCATATCCTACTGTGTCTGGTATGTTTATCACGGTGGCACCAGCCTTTATGGCAGTTTCTATCACCCTGTAAAGAAATTCCCTCTGACTTCTTGTAGCGTCTTCACACGAAAACTCCACATCATCCGTAAACTTTCTTGCGAATTCTACGGCTTTTTTTGTTCTCTCAAGAACTTCTTCTGGCAACATGCGTAGTTTGTACTTCATGTGTATTTCTGATGTTGCTATAAAGGTGTGTATCCTTCTTCTTTTTGCTGGTTTTAATGCTTCCCCCGCAAGCTCTATGTCCTTTTCCAAAGCCCTTGCAAGGGAACATATAACAGGACCATCTACCTCCAAAGCTACAAGCCTAACACTATCAAAGTCTCCTTTAGACGCTGCTGCAAAACCTGCTTCTATGATATCTACACCGAGTTTTGCAAGCTGGTGTGCCATCTGAAGTTTTTCGTCAGTAGTCATAGAAAAGCCTGGTGCTTGTTCTCCATCCCTTAAAGTAGTGTCAAATATGTACACCTTATCCATACACAGAGACCTCCTTTAATGATAATAATTCTCAATTAACTAAAAGTCAAGAGAGCGACAAAGGCTGTTCTAAAAATACAAACCTATTGAAAAGTTCCTGAGAAGTGATATAATTTTTCTTACGAGAAGCTTTCAGAGGTTGCTGGGTGCCCGTTGTGGGACCAATGGAAGGAACCCTGAAGACGGGAAGGATTTTATAATCCTTGCCACTGCCCAGCAGGTTCTGAAGTAGCCCTCCTTTTCCCTGTTCTTGGGAGGCAAAGACTCTTCCCCTCCCGTAAGGGAGCGTGGGACAGGGTGAGGAAAGGGTTAGTTCCCTTAGAGGCTGGGGGGACGGTCCCGAGATGGGATTTTCAGAACAGTCTCAGAGAGCGACCATCTCAATCACTCTACTTTCAGTACTGTTAGAAAAGCTTCTTGAGGGAGCTCTACCTTTCCAAACTGTTTTAATCTCTTTTTCCCTTCCTTTTGCTTTTCCAAAAGCTTTTTCTTCCTTGTGATGTCTCCACCATAGCACTTTGCGGTCACATTTGCTCTCAATGGAGGTATTCTTTCGGATGCTATGATCTTGCTGCCTATACCTGCCTGAACCTTAACCTCAAAGAGCTGTCTTGGGATCACTTCCTTTAGCTTCTCCACCAGTTGCCTTGCCCTTCTGTAGGCTTTATCTCTGTGAACTATGAAAGAAAGCGCATCTACAGGCTCATTGTTTATAAACACATTTAGCTTTACCAAATCCTCTTCTTTGAACCCTAAAAACTCATAATCGTAAGATGCGTAGCCTTTTGAAACACCCTTAATTTTGTCATGGAAGTCCATGATGACCTCACTTAGGGGCATTTCGTATTCAAGCATGACCGTATTCTGATCAAGATAGAGAAACTTCTTTTGGGTGCCTCGCTTCTCTTGACAGAGACTCATTATGTTTCCCACATAGTCCTTGGGCGTGATGATAGTGATTAATACAAAAGGCTCTTCTATGGCATCGATATAACCCCAATTTTCGGGAAGTTCTGAAGGATTCCTTATTTCCTTGATTTCCCCGTTTTTTAGTCTTATCCTGTAAACCACGCTGGGTGCTGTGGTGATGATACTAACTCCGTATTCCCTCTCTAATCTCTCTTGGACTATCTCCATATGCAGAAGTCCCAAAAAGCCAACCCTAAAACCAAGTCCTAAGGCTGGTGATGTTTCAGGTTCGTACTGAATGGCAGAGTCGTTTATAGAGTACTTTTCAAGAGCATCTCTTAGCTCTTCATAGGTGTATCCTTCCGAAGGGTATATACCTGCATAAACCATGGGCTTGGCTGGTCTAAAGCCAGGTACTGGACTGTTTGCAGGCTTTTTTGCATCTGTTATGGTATCCCCTATCTTTATATCCCTAACATCTTTTATGGATGCGGCTATGTAGCCCACCTCACCTGCACTTAGCTTTTCAAACTTGGTCATCTTAGGAGTCTGTGCTCCTACTTCTGTCACCTCAAACTCCTTTCCTGTAGAGAAAAGTCTTATGCGCATGCCGGGTTTTACTTCCCCGTCAAAAACTCTTACAAAGGCTACCGCACCTCTGTAAGGGTCGTAGTAAGAATCAAAGATAAGAGCCTTCAAAGGACTTTGAGCGTCTCCTTTTGGTGGTGGTATGCGCTTGACTATAGCCTCAAGCACTTGCTGTATACCTATGCCTTCCTTTGCGGATATAAGAAGGACATTTTCTGAAGGAAGACCCAGTATATCCTCTATCTGTTTTTTAACTCTTTCTGGGTCCGCAGAAGGTAGGTCTATCTTGTTTATCACCGGCAGGATCACCAGGTCCTGTTCTACAGCCTTCCAAAAGTTAGCTACCGTTTGAGCTTCTATCCCCTGCGTTGCATCCACTAAAAGTATAGCTCCCTCACATGCAGCAAGAGCTCTTGAAACCTCATAAGAAAAATCTACATGTCCTGGTGTGTCTATAAGGTGTAGAGTATAAGTATTTCCATCTTCTGCCCTGTAGAACATCTTAACCGCCTGAAGTTTTATGGTTATACCCCTTTCCCTTTCTATCTCTAATGTGTCTAACATCTGGTCTTTTAGCTCCCGCCTTGAAACACTACCAGTGTACTCAAGGAGTCTGTCTGCAAGGGTAGATTTGCCATGATCTACATGCGCTATTATGGAGAAATTCCTTATGAACTCCATGGTATTTATAAATTTAAGAGCTTTTTCAGAAGGCTATCAATGAGAAGCTTGTGGTCCGGCACTGCATCTTCTAAAATCTTTTCTCGGTTTATCCCTTCCGTGTCAAGCTCATCTTTGTACAGCTCTACCCACTTTTTTACCATGTCTTTATCCACTTCTATATGAAACTGAAGACCTACCGCCTTCTTGTAAACAAAGGCTTGATTTTCGTACTTTTCAGAAGCATACACCCTTAGAGCATTCTGGGGTAGATCAAAGGTATCTCCATGCCATTGAAAAACTTTAAGCCTTTCTGGAAAATCTTGGAAGTACTCATGATAACCTACCTTGTAAACTTCCATCCAGCCTATCTCTTTACCCCTTTCTCCCCTATACACCTTTGCACCAAGAACCCTTGCAAGCATCTGAGCACCAAGACAAATACCTATGGTGGGAATGCCCATTGCTAAAGATTTCTCCATGAGCTTAAATTCGTAGGATAGAAAAGGGTAAAGCCCCTCCTCGTAAGCCCCCATATAGCCTCCAAGAAAAACAACTAAGGAATAGTCTTCCAAAGGTCTTGTGAGTCTTTCTCCCTGTGAGGTATCCAAGTAGTCTACCTCTAAACCCATAAGTTTCAATACGGGTTCTATGAGTCCCAGATGCTCTACAAGCACATGCCTTACCGCTAAGGCTCTCATGAGTATATTATACCCGATGGCTTTCCTTGAATGCCTTTACTCTTTCCTTGAGTTCAGAAAGTATCATAAGAGATTGCAGGGGTGTAGTGTTTGCTATGTCAATACTTTCAATGTGCTGTAAGATCTCCTGCCACTTGTGTTCTTCTTCTAAATGGACGCTCTGTATGTAAACCTTCTCAAGAAGGGGAACTTGATGGTCTGCGAGGAGCTGTTGCGCGCGTCTTATGACCTCTTCGGGAAGTCCTGCCATTTTGGCAACCTCTATTCCAAAGCTTCCTTCGGCACTACCCCGAGTGAGTCTGTATAGAAAAAGGAGCTTATCTTGGTTTTTGGATATAGCCATGTGATAGTTTTTAATACAAGGAATGCGTTCTTCAAGTTTGGTTATTTCCAAATAGTGGGTTGCGACGAGCGTCCTTGCTTTTATGTTTTCTGCTATGTACTCCAAAATAGCCTTACTAAGGGCTATACCGTCATAGGTGGAGGTTCCCCTTCCCACCTCGTCAAGAATTATGAGGCTTCTTTCGTCCGCAGAGTTAAGCATGCTTGCCACATCAAGCATCTCGTTCATAAAAGTGGATACCCCCAACGCTAACATATCTCCAGAACCTATTCTTGCATGCATAGAGGAGATGGTGCCTATGCATGCATACTCGCATGGTAAGAAAGAACCCATGTGCGCCATCAGAGTAAGTACAGCTACCTGCCTTATATAACTGGATTTGCCTGCCATGTTAGGACCAGTGATGACTATTATGAGTTCATCTTCTGTTATGTGTGTATCGTTGGGTACATAATCCTTTACAAAAGCGCATATAAGAGGATGTCTCCCTTCCTTTATGTGTATAACCTTCTCGTCAGTGATTATGGGTTTTTTCCATCCATGCTCAAGGGCTAAGTATGCCAAAGATTGGATATAGTCTAAGTATCCTACAGCTTGGGCACTCTTTGCTATCTTTTCTACATGGCACAAAACCCTCTCTCTTAACTGTAAGAATATCTCGTATTCAAGGTCCTTTACCTTTGTTTGAGCGGACAGTATTTTTTCCTCCATAAGGGAAAGCTCATCCGTGATGAATCTTTCCGCATTGCTCAGGGTCTGCCTTCTTTTGAAATACTTAGGCACATATTTGAGGTTGGGCTTGGTGACTTCTATATAGAACCCAATAACTCTGTTATAGCCTATCTTTAGGCTCTGAATGTTGGTTTCTTTTCGCAGTTTTTCTTCGTACTCTTTTATAAGCTGCTGGGAATTTTTCAGTATATGTCTAAGATGGTCAAGCTCTGGGTCTACGCCGTCTTTTATCAAGCCACCTTCTTTCAAGTGCAGTGGTGGGTCATCCACAAGGATGCTGTCTATGTCAAGGGCAAGGTCTTTTAGGTCTTCCATATCTTGCAACTGCTCTTTTAGTACTTCAGAGGACAAACCTGCAGTTATGAGTTTTTCCCTCAGATCAGCTAACAAAAAAAGGGCTTTTTTTAGAAGGACAAAGTCTTTCGGTGTTGCCAGATTCCCGCTTATTTTAGATGTGAGCCTTTCTACATCTGGAATATCCTCTAAAAGTGTCCTTATCTGTAAAAGCAGTTCCCTTCTGCTGGTTAGTTCTTCAACGGCAGATTGCATCTTAAGAATCTTTTCTTTGCTTCTGAAGGGATGCAAAAGGTGAAACTTAAGTCTTCTTTTGCCCATTCCGGTAAGAGTTCGGTTTATAACGCTAAAGAGAGAGATGTCTTCGCGTCCTTCGTAGCTTTCAATTAGTTCAAGCCCGCGTCTTGCTCTGTAATCTATCCTAACATAACCCTCATCTGCATAAGGTTTTGGCTTTTTCACAAAGGGTGTAAAGCTCTTCTGGGTGTTTTTTAGGTAGAGATAAGCGCATCCGCACGGGATTAGTTCTTCTTGAGATTCAAACCCTAAAGCCTTACTGTTGTATATATTAAAATCCTGAAGAAGAACCTTAAGACCTTCTATGAAGTATTCCTCATCAAGTTCTGTCCTGTAAGCTTTTATAAGCTTTTCAAACTCAAAGTCTATACCTTTTTTGAGGAGAACTTCTTTTGGAGAAAACTTACACATGAATTCGTAAGCCTGTTCTTTTGAAAAGGTTCCTGCGACAAATTCTCCTGTTGAAGGGTTCAGGTAAGCACAAAAGTACTTTTTCCCTTTGGTATACACACACATAAGCCCAGAAAGTTCCTTCTCAAAGTAAGTGCCCGGTGTTATGACTCTGATCACATCCCTTTTAACTATACCCCTTGCCTGACTTGCATCTTCTAATTGCTCACATATGGCTATCTTATAGCCTTTAGACACAAGCCTGTTTATGTAGGTAGATGATGAGTGGTAAGGTACACCGCACATGGGAATTCTCTCTCTTCCCTTACCGCTTGGTCTTGATGTTAGAACAAGGCCCAGTTCCTTAGAACCTATGTGGGCATCCTCGTAAAAAAGCTCGTAAAAGTCTCCAAGGCGAAAAAGAAGAAGACAGTCGGGATATAGCCTTTTAAAGTGGTGATACTGAGAGAGCATAGGCGTAAGATCATCATCACTTGGCGTATTCCACATGTCTTGTCTCCCTTATAACCACTACCTTTATCTGTCCGGGGTACTCCATCTCTTCCTCTATCTTTCTTGCTATTTCTTTGGAAAGCGTGTAGGCTTCCTCATCGCTTATCTCTTCAGGGTTTACTATGATCCTTACCTCTCTACCTGCCTGCACCGCGTAAGCGTTGGCTACACCTTTGAAGGACTTTACTATGCTTTCAAGCTTCTCAAGTCTTTTCAGATAGGTTTCCAAGCTTTCCCTTCTTGCACCTGGTCTTGCCGCTGACAAGGCATCTGCTGCACATACCAAGGCAACTTCTGGATATCTTACGGGTTCTTCGTTGTGATGAGCTCTTATAGCGTTTAGAACCGGGTCAGGCTCTCCGTACTTTTTACAAAGCTCTATACCTATGTCTGTATGAGATCCGCCAAGCTCGTGGGATATGGACTTACCTATGTCGTGCAGAAGTCCTGCCCTTCTTGCCATCTTGGCATCAAGTCCTAACTCTTCAGCCATTAGCCCCGCAAGGTAAGCTACTTCTTTGGAGTGCAAAAGGACATTCTGAGAGTAGCTTGTCCTGAAATAGAGCTTTCCTATGTAGTAGTATAGCCCCGGATTTATGTCGTAAAGTCCAAGCTCAACGCAAGTTTCTTCTCCCATCTTTCTTATCTTCTCATCCATCTCTTTCTTGACTTGGTTTACTACCTCTTCTATGCGTGCAGGGTGTATTCTTCCGTCTTCTATGAGTATCTGCAAAGCTTCTTTAGCTATTTCTCTCCTTAAGGGGTCAAAGGAGGATATAGTTACCACATCAGGTGTGTCATCTATTATAAGGTCCACCCCTGTTAAAAGCTCAAAGGTTCTTATGTTTCTACCCTCCCTTCCTATGATCCTACCTTTAAACTCGTTGCTGGGAAGTTCTACCGTGGTTGTAGTGTAGTTTATGGCTATTTCCGGTGATAGTCTCTGTATAGCGGTAGTAATGACCTTTTTGGCTTCAAACTCTGCTTTCTCTTTTGTTTCTTCCTCTATTCGTTTAAATATCTTTATAGCTTCTATCTTAGCTTCCTCTTCTGCCCTTTTGAGGATTTCCGCTCTTGCTTCCTCCATACTCATGGACGCTATTCTCTGTAGTTCAAGCATTTCTTTCTGAACCAAAGACTCTATCTCCTTCTCTTTTTGGGAGATGATTTGGAGTTTTTCTTCTGCCTCTTTTTGAAGTTTTTCAAGCTGTTTTTCTGCATCTCTTATGTCCTTTTCTCTTCTGTAGAGCTCTTCTTCTCTCCTTTCCAAGACCTCAAGGCGCCTCTCAAGTTGGTGTTCTTTCTGCATGACGCTCTGCTCTAATTTCTGGATCTGCGCTCTTTTTTCCCTGATCTCCTCTTCCACTTCCTTCCGCCTGCTTTCCAATTCTTCCTTTACTCTTTCCGCTTCTCCTTTGGCTCTTGTGAGTATGCTCTGGGCTTCTTCTTTGGAGAGCCTTATGTACTTTTCTGCCTCTTCCTTAGCTATACTGAGGATTCTTTCTGCTTCTGTTTGAGCTCTTTGGACTATTTGATTAGCTTCTACCTGTAGTTTCTGCAGATCTACCTGAGGCATTTGCCCCTTCTTATTTACCAGCAGTTTTGAAACTAAGAATCCTACCATACCAAACAAAAAAGCTACTATGACTAAAAGCAACACTTCAACACTCATACCTTTTACCTCCTTTTAAGATGTATGATTCGGTGACCAGCATATCCACAGGCTGGTCCCATTCATCTGTGGGTATCTCTTGCATCACCTGAAAACTGTAAGCTACTCCAACCTTTGCTCCCACTATCCTTTGGAGAAGTCTGTCATAAAAACCTCTACCAAAACCTATCCTATAGCCTCTCTCATCAAAAACCACCCCTGGAACTATGGCAAGCTCTACCTCATAAGGTGGAAACTCTTTACCTCCTACTGGCTCCGGTATGCAAAAAGATCCGGGTTTTATCTGTTCTTGGCTTGTGATGGCGTAGAGTTTTAGGTCTTGCCCCTCCACCTTAGGAAGAAGAACCTGTTTTTTAAAAGACAGGGATTCCCATATGAGAGAAGTAAGATCTGGTTCTTTTCTTATGGGACAGTAAAGCAGGACATTTTTAGCTTCTTTGAACTCCTTGAGTTTTTTGAGATTAACTTTTATCTTTTCCGAGTATGTACTTCTTTCTTCCTCGTTTAGTGCCTCTCTTTTATTTAAAAATTCTTTTCTTAACTCGCTCTTTTTCAGTAATTTCATCTTCCGCCTCCTTTCTCAGGAGGGGAAGGCAAGCAACCCACCCATGTGGTGGTAGGAAGGCTTTGGTGGGCCCCGTATCCCATAAGGTGGGTGCTCTCCCGGAACGCCCCTAGGACTGTTCCGGAGCCAAGCTCCCTACTGGCTCACCTTGTGGACCCCAAATTAAACCTCTCTACCACCAACAGGGCAGGCTCTATCTAAGTTTTGCACCAAAACTTTCCTCAAGGGAGCTAACCAATGCTCTTACAGCACTGTTAGCCTCCTCATCGGACATGGTACCTTCCAAGTTTCTAAAAACCAACCTAAAACTCACACTTTTCTTGCCTTCCCCAACATCTGAGCCTGTGTAAATACTAAAAACCTTCACTTCTTCTAGCCTCTCCTTGAGCATGTCCTTCATATGGAATATTAATTTATCCACAGGGGTGTCTTTGTCTACAACTAGTGAAAGGTCTCTTATGACTGGAGGAAACTTGGAGAAGGGTTTGTACCTTTTTCTGCTTTCCTTACTAAGCGCCATTTTGAGCTCTCCAACAAATACATCCCCTCTTATACCCAGAATTTCTGCTACTCTTGGGTTTAGCTGTCCCAAAAAACCAAACTTTTCGCCTCTATGGAGAAGTTCCACCTGCAGTTTTGGATGTAAGAAGGAATATGATGAAGGGCAACTTTCAAACCTCATACCCAAAAGCCTACCCAGGTCAAGAAAAGTGCCAAGAGCATGATAAGGAGTGTAGTTTTCTTGTGGATAAAGCCTCTGCGCGCCTGTAAGAAGTATACCCAATCTATCTTCTTCTCTGTTAGGGAAATAAACTCTTCCTAACTCAAATAGGGCCATATGGTAGTTATGCTGTCTTTGATTGTACAAACACGCTTTTATGAGAGAAGGTATAAGGGATGTTCTCATGTAGGTCTGGCTTTTTATGAGGGGATTGCTTATCTCTACACTGGGCTTTTCAATTCCCAAAAGCTCGTACAGACCTAAGTCTTCAAAGGAGAAGGATATAATCTCAAAGAATCCTCTACTTTTGAGCAAGCATCTCACTTTATCAAAGGGATCATCTTTCTCAAAGGGCACGGATGGAAGTCTTATAACTTGAGCATCTAAACTGTCGTATCCCTTTATCCTTAGAACTTCTTCTATTATGTCTACATCCGTGTGTATGTCAAAGCTTCTGTGGGAAGGCACGTTCACCTCAATACCGCATCTTATGGGTTTGTTGGGAATGCTTAACCTGTTTAATATGTCTGATACTTCTTTTCTGTCCATATGCTCACCCGTGTATCTTCTGTACTTTTCTACACTCAAAAATACACTTTTGGGTTTGTAAGGCATAGGATACACATCTCTCAAAGCGACCAGCTCGCCTCCTGCTATGTCAAGGATAAGTTCTATAGCATTATCCTGATATCTTTTTACACCTTCTATGTCTACACCTCTCTCAAACCTGTAGGAACTATCTGTCTGTATGCCCAGTAATTTAGATGACCTTCTTATCCTGTAAGGCTCAAAGTAAGCAGACTCAAGCAAGATTCTTTTGGTTCTATTACTTACACCTGTGTTTTCAAAACCTATTACACCTGCCACCGCTATAGCCTTATCCTCATCCGCTATGACCAAGTTTTCTTCTGTGAGCTCTTTTTCAGTGCCGGTAAAAGTAAGCACCCTTTCACCTTGTTTTGCTTTTCTTACCCTTATGCCACCCTTGATAATATCCGCGTCAAAAGCATGAAGAGGTTGTCCATCGCGTAACATGATGTAGTTGGTTATATCCACTATGTTGCTGACGGTCCTAAGTCCACATTGCCATAACCTTTTTCTCAACCAAAGAGGTGAGGGTTTTACCACAACACTCTCTAATAGAGCTCCTCTGTACCTTTTGCAGTCTGAGTCAAGGATCTGTATGTCTATGTCTCCAAAGTCTTCAAAACTTACTACTTTTTCTTCTTTGAGGTCTCTACTGAATATGGCGCACAGCTCCCTTGCTACACCTCTTACGCTTAGCATGTCCCCTCTGTTAGGAGTAATTTCTATCTCAAGGATGTACTCACCAAAGCCCAAAAGGTCATAAGCGGATGTCCCCGGCGGAAAATCTTCCTGTATTTTAAGTACTTCTTCAGAGTGTGCTTCAAGTTCAAGCTCTTGTGCGGAAAGTAGCATGCCCTCGGAGACAACACCATCAAAATTCTTCTTGCTTATGCACATGTTTCCAACTTTTGCGTTAGGAAGCGCCACAATAACACCGTCGCCTACTTTTACACTTTTGTCCGCTGTGATCAACTTTGGATAGTAGGAAGATCCCACATTTACCTGACATAATACAAGGTTCTGTTTTGTAGGGTGGGGTTTTACATCAACCACCTTTCCAAAGACCACACCGTCTATGTCCCTTTCAAACTTTTGCAGACTTGTTTCCACACTTCTGAGTGTAAGCTCACGAGCTATGTCCTCTGGAGATATGTCGCTTATGTCTATGAACTCAGACAGCCAAGTGTAAGGAAATCTCATATAACCATTATAGTATAATGCTATTGCTATGCACGGTTACTTTGGAAGGTTTGGTGGTAGATTTGTTCCAGAAACGCTCATGTACGCCCTTGAAGAACTTGAAAGCAAGTACCAAGAACTAAGCTCAGATAGGAGTTTTTGGGAAGAGCTAAACTATTACCTTAGGACTTACGCAGGCAGACCCACACCCCTTTACTTTGCCAAGAACCTCACCGAATATGCGGGAGGAGCCAAGATATACATAAAGAGAGAAGACCTTCTGCATACGGGTGCTCACAAGATAAACAACACCTTAGGACAGGCACTCCTTACCAAAAAGATGGGCAAAAAGAGAGTTATAGCAGAAACGGGTGCCGGTCAGCATGGTGTTGCTACTGCTACAGCTTGCACTCTTTTGGGGCTTGATTGTACCGTCTATATGGGTGAAGAGGATGCAGAGAGACAAGAACTCAACGTATTTAGAATGAAGCTCTTGGGTGCAAAAGTTCAGGTGGTAAAAAGTGGAAGCAAAACTCTAAAAGATGCCATAAACGAAGCTCTAAGGGACTGGGTTTCTAATGTGGAAACCACGCATTACATAATAGGTTCTGTGGTGGGACCTCATCCTTTCCCTACCATAGTCAGGGACTTTCAGAAAGTGATAGGTCAAGAGGCAAAAGAGCAGATACTTAAGGTTGAAGGTAAGTTACCTGATGCGGTAATCGCATGTGTGGGCGGAGGTTCAAACGCTATGGGCATATTCTACCCTTTTGTTGAGCATACGGAAGTTAGATTAATAGGTGTAGAAGCGGGGGGACTGGGTATAAACAGTGGCAAACATGCAGCTTCTATAAACGGTGGAAGTGTAGGAGTTCTTCACGGTATGAAGTCTTACTTTCTGCAAGATGAAGAAGGTCAGATTATACCTACCCATTCGGTGTCTGCAGGTCTTGACTATCCGGGCGTTGGTCCTGAGCACGTATACCTTTTTGAGAGCAGAAGAGCTCAGTATGTGTATGCCACTGACCAAGAAGCTCTGGAAGGTTTTAAACTCCTTTCAAAGCTTGAAGGTATAATACCCGCCTTAGAACCCGCTCACGCAGTTTTAAAAGCTGTTGAGACTGCTAAGGAGTTGGGCAAAGGTGGTATTGTGCTTTTGAACCTCTCAGGTAGAGGAGATAAGGATATGTACCATGTTATGAACTTGCTCAAAATATCTCCAAGCGAATAGGCCTAAAGGTCCTGATTTTTTTTAAAACCTCTCCCATGCGTGCAGCGTTCACTTTCAAAAGTACATCAATTCCTCTTTTAGTCTTTCTGTATTTTCCTTCAACACCTAAGCCTTCCAGAGACTTTCTAATGTCTTTTGAAAAACTCGCTAAGATTATCTTTGAGAAAGGCGGTAAGTTTTCTTCTTCCCTACGCTTTAGTTCCTCCTCACAGTAATTTTTCCAATCACCTTTTTTTATGTCCCGAATTATGCTGTGTTCAGCAAACATGGTTTGTATAAGCAGCTTTTCTTTTGCTAAAGCTCTTGCCCGCCACATATACCTGTAGAAGTTTTCTTCCGCATTGAAAAAAGGCACAGAAAGAAGGTTATCCGCGTTCAAGACCACCACAAGGTGGTAAAAACCAGAAAAGATAGGATAAGTGCTAAAAGTAAAGTTTTCTCTAAGACCGAATAGCTTTTCCACTTCCTCTACTGCCCTATCTATTCCAAAACTTGAACTTTCTACAGATCCACCACACTCTGGACACACCACCCCACTCTTAAAACCACAATGAGTACATACAAGCCGTTCTTCGTCCTTGTATAAGGTCAGAAAGGTTTCACAAGAAGGACACATGCAAAGGCTTTGGCATCTGGGGCAGTAAGCGTAGCTGTAGCCCTTTTTGTTAACTAAAAACAACACTTTTTTGTCAATAAAGGCTTCTACGGTCTTTAAGGCATCAGTGGAAAAAACTTCCTTCCCACTTCTTCTGAACACATTAACTTCTACATTTGACAAACTACACTCCATGTGCGCCTTTCCAGACTTCACAAGGTAATAAGTCTGCAGGTCCACAATGGGTGTCCATATGAGAAACTTAGCACCCAAATACTTGGACCTTATGTAAAGTAAGTTCCTTACATCCACATTACCCTTTGGAAGTTTTGTGTTTACATCATCAAAAAGTGCTATCAGCTTTACATTCCTTACAGGTACAAGAAGAGAAAGAGGGCTTCCCAGCAAAACCACGCTGTTCTCTTCTTGCACCCTAAACCAGTTTTTTATAATCCTGTCAGACCTCTCCTTTGATGAAAGGACGAGGAGTTTTTCACCAAGAACACCTTTCAGTTCTTTTTCAAGGTGAGAAAGGGTGGATAAGTTGGTGCAAACTACAAAAGCGGAGAAACCCTCTTGAAGGGTATGAGCCAACGTGTTTTTTAGACTCTCAATGGCGGAGTTATAACCGGCGCACACCACTGCGTTTTTCTGAAGTTCCCGTACAGGTGGTCCCAAAGCTTGGGTTTTATGTTGTATACTTACGGAATCCGTGCTTTGCACTTGCGTAAGGATACCTTTTCTCAGAAGGTACTTAATATCCCTAAGACTAAAACCCATATCATCCAGCTCTTGGACTGATACAAAACCACGCTCTTTTACTAAGCTTATTATGGCAAGTTTTTCTTCTTTTGTCTTCAAACTTTTTATTCTCTGGTAGGCTTGTTCAAAGGGCACATTTAAAGAAAGTGTGAGAAAGCTCTCTTCTTCCGCGTTCCACCTTTTTTCTATCTTCAGAAAGCCCTTCTTTATGAGAAGTTCCACCAACCTCCAACCGAACCTATCCTTCAAGAGGTCCTCTCTAACACCACCTTTAGCAATAACATAACGGATCACTTGCATGCTCACCTTGTCCAGTCCTACTGTAGACCTACCTGTATGTACTGCGTAATTTTCTTGTTTCCAAATAAACTGCTTGGGAAGTAGGTTAAAAAGAAAAGACCACGGGTTTACACCGTAAATTGAGGATATTTCTTTTACAGTCTCTATCACATCATAAAAAACAAGGGGCCTTTTATCGGGAAAGGTGCAAGCTGCAGATTGCTGAGCGCTTGTGCTTAAACCAACTACTATGCCTGTACGACCCAAGGAAGGTATCTGCAGTCTGTAGCCTACGGGATCACCTTCGTAAGGAAAAGAAAGTGAAAGTCTAAGGATTCTTCCATTGCTTAGAGCAACCTTTAAATTCATTCTGGCGTGTATTCTGCCTTTGATGTTTTCGTTTCCCAAAGGACAACCTTAACAATCCTTACCTCTCCAAGCAGTCCTGCCTCTTGCAGTTTCTTTTTCAGAAAATCGTAAAAGTATTTGGCTAAGGCCTCTGCAGTAGGGCAGAAGTTAACTTCAAAGATCTTCATAGCACCGTAGTTTAGGGCTACCTTTTTTAGCTCAGGGTACATGGGATCATTTGTATCTATGATAAAACTGTGGTCTATGGTGTCTATAAGGTCCTTCAGTGCGTTCTTCACATGGTAAAAATCCATCACCATATCTTGCTCGCTTAGGGTGTCCGACCCTAAAACTACTTCAAGGGTATAGCTATGTCCGTGAAGGTTTACACACTTATTCTGTGGCACTCCTTCTTTTTGAGTGAACTGCGCACCCCTTCCGTAGGTAAGGTTCTGTTTCCAAACCCTGTGTCCTGCTTCAAAGTTAAAGACCTTAGTTATCTGCCACCTCATATTACCACACCACTACCTTTTTTGCCTCTACTATAAGCTGCGCTATGTCTTCGTAGCTCTTAGCTATGTGTTCTGAAACCTTTATACCTCTTGCTTGGGCATCTTCCCTGCAGACAAACCACCCTTTTTTGGTGGGGATCCTCAGCACTCCGTCTTGTATGAGGATCACCATGTCCCTCTCTTCGTCAACAAGGTCAGAAGAAAAATCTCCTAACTTCCTTACAAGCCACAGTGTATTCACCATACGAAAACAGCCTCCGCGTTCTTTATAAGCTCCTTGATCTCTTCAGAGCTTATGAAGTTCACTTCCTTAACAAAGTCCGACCCTTTTAGCCCTCTCTCTTCCGCCGAAGTATCTTCTACGAAGAGCTTTACATTAACATAATCCATGTTTTCAAGCAGTTTTTCAAAACCTTGTATTTCAAGCTTTTCTGGATACCAGCGAGTCAAGGAGTAAACGCCATCTTTTATAAAGATAAAGTTAACCTCACTGTTTATACCTATAGCCAGACCTACCCGCAGAGCTTCGTGTGCTTTCCAAGAGAAAGGGTCCCCTTTTAGCAAAAAAACTACTTTTCTCATCTTCAGTTAAACACTATAACTTTATCATACTCAGGCAGTATTTTTGAAAGGTTGTAGGTGGAACTACTTTCAAAAAAGTCCGCAAGAGATGCTACACCCCTTTGATGTGCCGAGTGGGCGCAGTAAAGAAGTGTTGCACCCAAATCCTTTAAAATTTTACTTTCTGGTCTGGTAAGGTAATACACACCGTTGCCAGAAAAGAACACCGCTACCTCACCTCTTTTTGATAGGACCTTAACAAGGTTAAGAAGTGTGCCAAAGTCTTTAGCAAAAGGGTTGCTTGTTACAACAAACAAAAACCTCATCTTAACTTTCTCACTATTATCTCCCATTCCCTTTCTCCTATTTGGTTAACAGCAAGCACCTCCTGACCTTCTTCTTTCATACTCTTTGGGACATTTTGAGCAGAAGGCTCGTAATCTACTATAACCCTGAGGACCTGTCCCACTTGCATCTGTTCAAGCACCAGCTTGCTTTTAACAAAAGTGAAGGGACAAACATCACCCTTTATGTCTAGTTCTCTATCCCACTTCATAAGATTATAATATAACACGAGCGATCCCATGAAAGACTCACGGATAATTAAGTACATAAAGTCCCTGATAAGAAATCACAAATATATGACTACGGAAGACATAATGCTTTTGTTAGAAAGATATTACAAACTTCCTATAAAGATACCCTCTGTTTACTACAAGTACAGAAAGGTCATAAAAGAGTGTAGAAAGGAAGTTTATAAAGAGCGGAGGAAAAAAAGATGAAGTTTGACCTTGTTATATTAGGAGCAGGTAGTGGCGGATACGAGGCAGCTCTTTATGCCCACAGAAGGGGTATGAAGGTAGCTTTGGTGGAGCTATCGCCCTACAGCGTGGGAGGAAACTGTCTCAACAAAGGGTGTATACCTTCTAAACACATGAGGCATGGAGCCTATCTTTTGGAGAAATTTCAAAATTTGCACAGTTATGGCATAGTTGCGCAAGCTTTTGAAAGGGACATGAAAAAGCTAAAAATGGGTAGAGAGAGCATCATAACAACCATAAGGGAAGGGTTTAAAAAATTTGCACAACAGGTGGGCATACCCATCTTTTACGGCAGAGGCGTGCTCAAAGACAGAAAAACTGTTTATGTAGAGGGTGAGGATAAAAGGATAAATGCGGACTTTATCTTACTTGCAACTGGTTCTTCCACCACAAAGATAGGACAGCTCATTCCTGATCATAAATACATATACGATACAGACCAAATATGGGACATAGAAGACTTTCCCAAAAGACTGCTCATCGTAGGAGGCGGAGCAGTAGGTGTTGAGTTCGCTTACATGTTCAGGATGTACGGATCTCAGGTGGTGCTTGTGGAGATAAAAGAAAGGCTTCTTCCGTCAGATTACATACCCGAGGAGTCCTCAAGATATCTTGCAAGAAAGCTGAAAAAGTTAGGGGTAGATGTTAGGTTAAGAACATCTGTTGAAAGTTTGCAAAGGAAAGAAGGAAAGCTAGAGGTAAGTCTCTCAGATGGGTCTCAGGTAGATGTGGATATGATCCTATTGGGTGTAGGTAGAAAGCCCAATACGGAAGGTATAGGACTTGAAGAGGTGGGTGTTAAGAAAGATGAGAGGGGGTTTGTGTTGGTAAACGATTACTGTCAGACTTCCGTGGAAAACATATACGCTTGCGGAGACATAACATCTCCCCTTATGTTGGCTCACAAAGCCATGTACGAAGGTAGGGTTGCAATAAGCCACATGCTTGGCGATAGAGACATAAAGAGATATGACCTTTTAATTCCTAAGATCATATACTCTGCTTATGAAGTCGCTTCTGTAGGACTTACAGAAGATCAGGCGGAAGAAATGGGCTACTCCGCAAAGGTAGGTGTAGTTTCCTTTATTCCAAACCCTAAGGCAATGGATGATGGAGAAAACGAAGGGTTTGTCAGATTAGTAGTGGAAGAAACTACTGGAGATATACTGGGTTGCCACATATTGGGACCTCACGCGGGAGAGCTTATACATCAAGTAGTCCATGTCATAAGAGCAGGGCTAAAGGTAGACTTTCTTTCTAAGAGCATATACTCTCACCCTTCATTGTCGGAAGCTATAGGGCAGTCCGCTATGGAGGTTTACTTTGGACCTATATCTTGGGTAAAAGGAGGGAAAACATGAGGATGTTTCTTGTGCTTTTTTATGTTCTTTTAGCCTTTGCTTACGGCATGCAAGTGAAGGTACTTACAAAAGACGGGAAGGTGCGAGTAGTAGACCTTTCGCGCTCAGACCTTAAGAACCTTCAGGAGCAAAAAGATGTCCTTTATGTAGAAGCACCTAAAAAACTCAGACTTCTTGACGATGTTAGCAGCAATTCATCTTATGTGGTTTGGGGAAGTGGGAATCAATCTGTAATGGTAAGCTACAACAAGCCTTTCTTTGGTTATATATTCGGTGGAAGCCTAAGCGGGAACGGATGTAGCCAAAGTGGGCTTTTCTTTCAGTGTCCATCTTCAACTATTTTAAACATTAGTTCAGCGGGTGCTTACAGACTGGTGTTGGTAGGTGAAAGTATAAAGTCCGAAGATATAAAAGGAGGGGATAGAAAGTACCTTTTGGGTACAGGCGCAAGCTCTAGCGGAAAAACCGCTAATGGCGTTTTGATAGGTATAATAGACTCAGGCATAAACTTCTGCCATCCTGCTTTTAGAAATCCTGACGGGACCACAAGGGTGCTTTTTTACAAAGAATACACGGGCATAGAGCTCAACGCTTCACAGATAAACAGTATGATAAATAACAATGTTTGCAACTACGACAGTGAAGGACACGGCACCGCTACAGCTGGTGTGGCAGGTGGCTATTGGAGTCTTACGAGATATAACAGTCCAGCAAAGGATGCCAAATTCATAATATACAAAACTAATCTGCTGGATACAGATATAATGATGGGGCTTGATTACATAAAATCTAAAGCTCAAAGTCTTAAAATGCCTGCAGTGGTCAATCTGTCATTAGGAGGACATCTTGACCCTCACGATGGGACTGGACTTTTAGATAGATACATAGACCAAGTTTCTGGACCCGGCTTTGTGGTAGTAGTCTCTGCTGGGAATGAAGGAAGCAGTAGAATACATGCAAGAATTACTTCTCCCAGCGGTGATGTGGGTATAAACGTATCAAGCGTGCAGATAGAAGCTTGGTACACAAGGGGTTCTTCTTACAGGGTTCAAGTTTGCAATCAGACAGGTACAAGTTGTGTAAGCGCAGAGCCGGGTAATACCGCTAGCGCACAGGTAGGTAATACTCTCTGCTTTGCTAATATAGACAACACCACTCTTTCCTCACCTCTTAACGGTGATGGTAAGATGGACATTGAAGTATCATGCATAAGCCAAACAAGCCTTATTCTAAGGCTCACCAGGCTAAGTTCAAGCGGTATTGTAGACATGTGGCTTGAAGGAGACGGCGAGTTTACCAACGGTCAGGTAGGTGACGGTTTTGGTGGCTTTGCTTACACTGTTGCTTCACCAGGCACCGCAAAAAGCGCTATAACGGTGGGAGCCATAGGAGCCAACTACATAATAGACAGATTTTTTGATAACTACGGCCGTATAGCTTTCTTCTCTTCAAGAGGACCCACAAGAGACGGTAGGATAAAGCCAGATGTAGTAGCAGATGGCTTCTTTCATTGTACTGCAAACGCTAACTTTTCTAACACTTCAGACCCTAACTTCTGCGGACCAACTAGTAGCGGATCATACTATGTTCCTAAAGCAGGAACATCTTTCTCTGCACCGGTAGTGGCATCTTTGATAGCTTTATATTTGCAGGACCATCCTTTGGCGGACCCCACCGAGGTGAAAAATTGGCTTACGGGTAATGCTCTTTATGACACGGAAGGCAATACTCCTAATGTAGCTTACGGATATGGCAAGGCTGTGTGGAAGGAAACCCCATCAAGCGCAGGGAGTTCAGGAGGAGGGAGTGCAGTAAGTACTACTTCAGGAGGATCTGGTGGTGGATGCTCTATGACAAGTTCTGGTTCACCTGTTAGTTTGTTTGCATGGCTTTTGATTCCTGTTGTTGCGCTACTCAGAAAGAGGTTTTTCATCTTCATTTCATAGAAGCGAGTGTATTATAATATTGTAAACACTTTAATAGGAGGTGTAGTATGAAGAAGCTTCTGCTGGTAGCAGTGGTAGGGTTTGTGGGTCTATCTTTTGCCAACCAACAGCTCGCCCAACAAAAGGGCTGTTTTGCTTGCCACGATATAAACACCAAAAAAGTAGGGCCAGCGTATAAAGATGTTGCTAAAAAGTTTGCAGGTAAACCAGGAGCTGTTGATGAACTTGCCAAAAGGATAAAGAATGGAGGAGTAGGAACTTGGGGACAGGTACCTATGCCTCCGCAAAATGTAACAGATGCAGAGGCTAAACAGCTCGCCCAGTGGATCCTTTCTTTAAAATGATCCTTATGGGGGCTTTCACGCCCCCTCTATGGGATTACACCTGTTTACATTCCCAAAACACTTAGGGCAGAGGTCAAAGAAAACCAAAAGTCCTAAACCTCCTAACATCATATTTATTTGAGTTATCACTAAGTTCTCTTGTCTTTCAGGTAATATCTGGTACTTTTCCAAAAGAGATCCGCACATGGTTTTACCTTCCTCTTGCCCCAGTTTGTGGAACTGAAAAACTAACCTGTTGGTCCTTCTGCACCTCATCCACTTGGGATTTAGGTCAAGGATCACAAAGTTGAGTTGCACATCCCTGTTTACAAGCTGTGCCTTCTGCAGGAGTTTTTCAAACTTTTCCTTTTCCGTCATATTTTTCAAGATAGAGCTTTGCTACCTCTCTTGCAAGGTTGTTCATCCTTCTTATGTACCTTGCCCTTTCTTGAACGGAGATAACTCCTCTTGCATCAAGCAGGTTAAAGGTATGGGAGCATTTTAGGAGATAATCATAAGCGGGAAGTACCAGCTCTTCTGATAAAAGCCTCTTGACCTCGTTTTCGTAAATGTCATAGAGCTTAAAAAGCACTTCAGGTTCTGACTTTTCAAAGTTGTAAAGACTCCACTCGTACTCAGCTTTTTTAAAAACATCACCGTAAGTGAGCCACTGATTCCACTTTATTTCAAAAACACTTTCCACATCCTGCAGGTACATAGCTATCCTCTCAAGTCCATAAGTGATCTCCACAGATATCTCATCAAGGTCAAGTCCACCCGCCTGTTGAAAGTAAGTAAACTGCGTAATTTCCATACCGTCAAGCCATACTTCCCAACCAAGTCCCCAAGCTCCCAAGGTAGGAGATTCCCAGTCATCTTCTACAAACCTTATGTCGTGCTCTGACGGATCTATGCCCAAGGCTTTTAGGCTCTCTAAGTATAACTCCTGTGGGTCATCAGGAGAAGGCTTTAGGACAACTTGAAACTGAAAGTAGTGCTGAAGTCTGTTGGGATTCTCTCCATACCTACCATCCTTTGGCCTTCTTGAAGGTTCCACATAAGCAACATTCCACTTTCCGGGACCTAAAACCTTCAAAAATGTAGCTGGGTTCATAGTCCCAGCACCGGTTTCTATATCGTAAGGTTGCCACACCGCACACCCCTTTTGAGCCCAAAACCTATGAAGATTCATCACTATATCTTGAAAGTACATACCACCATAGCATTATAGCAGAAAAACATAAGAAGTCTCCACATTCTGTAAGGTGAAATGAATTGCAAAGAGATTGACAGACATTCAGTTTCGGGATAGAATAACAACTAAATATGCAAGAGCCAAAAACAATCAAAAAGCCTAAGATTACGCCCGCCAAGTATAAAAAAGAAGTGGATAGCCTTGCCCTTGCCAATGTGCAGTTGCAACTTGAAAAAGCTTTCAGAAACCACTTGAAAAACCCAAAACATCTTGGATTGCCTAAGTTCAAAAGAAAAAGGGGTAAAGCAGAGTGGTATGGGAGAACTTTTATTCAAGTGGATGGGTTCTTTCCATCTTCCAAGTTATACCATTGCTGTGGCTATAAAAAACCTGTGGAGCAGTTCACCTCTGTAATCTGGAATGTATAACCTTTACCTTTTGTACCAGCTTGTGAAAAGAGATATAAGAATGTCCTTTGCAGGGTCCATATTTGGCACTTTATGGATGTTTTTGAACCCTCTTCTCATGACAGGGGTTTTTTACCTCATATTTCAACACATAGTGAGAGCAAGGTTTCCCGTTGATGCTACGGAAGGTGCAAGCTATACGGTTTACCTTCTTACGGGGCTTGCCTTTTGGAACGGTTTTAGTCAGTCTCTGATCAGGGGCATGAACTCTATAACAGACAACGCCTATCTGCTAAAAAAAACTACAGTACCACCGTATCTTTTTGTGCTTGCTTCTACCACAACGGGTTTTATATACACCTTTGTTTCTTTGGGATACGCTCTTTTACTCAAGGACTTCCCATGGAGCCTGACGCACCTAATACCCCTAATTCCAGTGCTTATTATAGAGTTTTGCTTTGTTGCTGGCTTAACTCTTCTTCTGGGAAGTCTGTGTGTGTATGTAAGAGATGTTTCTCAGATAGTTTCAACTTTTCTAAGTTTTGTCTTTTACTCCCTACCCATCATATACCCCGTTTCTTATGTACCTGAGCCTTTCAAACCCTTCCTCCTTTTCAACCCACTTTTTTACATGCTTAGGAATGTCCAAATGGCTCTACTAAAAGGTTATATGGACCCAAAACTGTTTCTCATTTCCTTGATGATATCTTTCGGGTTCTTGGTTTTAGGTACGCTTATTTACAAGCTTCTTAAGAGGGGTTTCTACGATGTGCTTTAACTCAAACCTGCAAAAAGTTTCCATCTTCTACAAGGTGGAGTAGTTCACCTCTAAGCTTCCCTTTATCCTGAATATACCCAGCTCTAAAACAGACCCTTTTGGTATATCAAAGGGTAAGCTCTTCACATCGTAAATTACGCTGGCGCTTTCGTCCAAAAGATAAGCATCTGCAAAATACCTACCGTAAAGCAAAGGAAAGTCCTCAAAAGAAAACACCACATCTAAGCTCTCATTAACCACTACCTCTATACCTTCGTGCTTTGTAGAGTAAACCCCAAGCATTATGTTATCATTCCTCCTGAAGATTATAGCCAGAACCACCTTTTCTCTTTTCTTTGACCTTATCCTTACCAGAGCTTTGAGGGTATCTCCGGGTCTTATCTCCTGATGGGATAGCCTGAAGTCTTCTATGTAAGCGTGAGTTATGTTAGCCCTCTGTATCTGTATATTTGTATCTTCTTTGTCCTTTTCCCTCATATAGTCTTCGTACTCCTTGACCACATAAAAAGGATCTCCCTCCATCTGTATCCTTCCGTCCTTTAGCCATATAGCTCTATCACAAATGTTAGTTATTTGATATGTGGAATGTGTGGTAAAAATCAGCGTACCGCCTCTTTCTTTGAACTCCCTTATCTTGTCAAAGGATTTTTTCTGAAAGTGTATGTCACCAACAGATAGAGCCTCATCTATGATAAAAATGTCAGGCTCTAAGGCTATCATAACGGAAAAGGCAAGTCTAACCACCATACCAGTGGAGTAAGTCTTTATAGGTTGATAAATGTGGTCTTCAAGCTCGGAAAAATCCCTTATAAAGTCAAGCTTTTTGTCTATATCCTTTTTGGAAAGGCCGTTCAAAGAAGCGTACATGTAAGCGTTTTCTATACCAGTAAACTCCGGATGGAAACCCGCACCCAGCTCCAATATAGCAGACACTCTTCCTGATACTTTTACTTCTCCAAAACTGGGTTCTTGCACACCAGACATTATGGAGAGTAGCGTGCTTTTACCGGCACCGTTTTCTCCCAAAACACCAAGAGCCTCACCCTTTCTCACCTTTAGGTTTATGTTCTTTAAAGCTATTTTCTCGTGGCTGAAGCGCCTTCGGAAGAGGATCTCTTTCAGTCTGTCCGATGGTTTCTTGTAAACTCTGTAAATTTTTGACACATCTTTTAGCTCTATGATATACATGTATTTTATTTTACTGTTTTAACTTGTATGCCAAGTTCTTTTACAGCCGCAAGAAACTCTTTGAACTTAAATATTCTCCTATCGCAGAGTACTATAGTACCTCTGTCTTCCTTACTCCTCATTAACCTGCCTATACCTTGCCTAAACTTTATGAGAGCCTTTCTTTTTTGATACTCAAAGGGGTTTTCACCTATGGACCTCAAAAACCTTATCCTGTGGAAGGTTATGGGATCCTCTGGACTTTCAAAGGGAAGTTTTGACATGAGAATGCCCTTCTCACCTTTTACATCCACACCAAACCACAGACTATCAAGTCCTACCAAAGCTTTTATTTTGCCTGATCTTAGGTCCTGTACCAACTTAGAAAGATTGTCTTCTCCCTGAAAGGCCAATCCTTCTTCCCTTTCAAAAAAATTCTTGTGATCTTTGTTGGTAAGAAGTATAAGAACCTTATCGTAGAGAGTTCTCAGGTATTTGTAAGCCCTAAAAAGACAATCTTTCCAATTTTCATCTTTTGGGTCCACCTTATAGACGAGAAAATCTACTTGGTGATAGGGAAGAGTGTGCTCCAGCTCGTAGTACTCACCTGTTATACCAAGGGTTTTCTTGAGGTCCTCTGGGTCCACAGTAGCGGATGTGATGATAACCCCCTTATATCCATCAAGGTCTACAAAACCTGCGGGGAAGATGGGAAAGCACTCAAGCTTATAATTGTAAGTACCCAGCTTTTTACTCCAACTTCTGCTTACTACAAATCCAAGCTCTTGGTTTTCCTCTTTCATGACCTTAAGGAATTCCCTTAATCTTATTATCTTTTTGGTTAAAAGCTCGTAGGATTTTAGCTTTCTCAGAAAATCCTGCTCCTCCTGGCTGGGTTCATCGTAGGTAGACTTTATACTTATGGATTCTTCTTGGGTTATCAGGTTAGTCTTTAGAAGGTAGTCTTTTAAACTCAAACTCACAAAGAGTCTATCTTCCAGAAAACCCACTATGCGGTGGCGCACCTCTTCCTTGATGCGAGAGTAGAGGGACTCAAGGGGGTTTAATATGCGCTTTTGAAAATCCTCTGCGTACTGTTTGACCTCTTCAAGAGCAATCTGATCTTTGTCATATTTAAAGAGCTTTTCAAAGTTGTCTATAAAAAATGTCTCCAAATCAGCATCTGCTGAAGGTAAAAACTCCCTTATCTTACCCATGATTTCTACGCGCAGGGTGTAAAGAGATATACCAATTGTTAAACTACTTGTTATATACCTGTCAAGCTCGTGAGCTTCGTCTATTACCAAAATTTTCTCCTGTGTGTCTTCAAAGTCCTTTAGAGTCAAAAGAGCGTGGTTAACAACAAGGATATCTGCAGACCTCTCTAACTTCTTTAATCTTGCCCAGTAATAACACTCGTTTTTGTACCTGCACAAGTTTCTGTAGTGAGGTGTGCAGTAGTCATCTTCAACACACAGCCTGTCTTTTATCTCCTGATCCACATTTATAAATTCAAAATCTCCGTCCCATCCACTTTCCATAGCCATATGGACCTCAGGTATTTGGTGTTTTTCAGCGTAATACCTGTCCAAGCAAAGGTAGTTGGACCTTCCCTTTATCACAAGATAATTAACTTGGTTGCCCAGCAGATACTCAACATAGCCTCTTAGGACTTCTATGTCTCTTCTGAGTTGTTCTTGGAGCAGTTTGGTTCCCGTTGAGATTATGGCTTTCTGCCCTCTTTCTATGATGGGTATTAGATAACCGTAAGTTTTACCTGTACCCGTTGGAGCTTGCACTATTTTTATCCCTCCCTCATCTATAACGGAAAGCACTATCTGAAAAAACCTCTCCTGGACCTTTCTCTTCTCAAGCCCCTTTTGAAGCAAAAACTCATACAAAAGCACGATCCTTATAATAAAATAAACTTTCATGGGACAGTTTGAGATATTCAAACAATACGAAGCGGATCGGTGGTTTGAAAGAAACAAAGAAGCTCTAAAACCCAAAGAGGATGTAATTGTATGGTTGCTTGGTCTTTATGGTCTCTTGAACAAAGACAGCAAAGTCTTAGAGGTGGGCGCATCCAACGGTTATAGGCTTGCTAAACTTTATGAAAAGTACGGATGCACATGCGTAGCGGTGGAGCCCTCACAAAAAGCGGTAAAAGATGGCATGGATAAGTTTCCTTTCATAAAGTTTCATCAGGTTACTGCAGAAGAGATGGGTTTTGGCGAGGAGTTTGATCTTGTCATTGTTAATAGTGTTCTGCACTGGATAGACAGGAAGAATTTATTTAAAGTTGTGGACAACATAGATAAAGCACTCAAAAGGGGTGGATATCTTCTTATAGGGGATTTTCAACTACCTTTTTTTGTTAAAAACCCTTACCATCATATCCAAGATGAGGCATACACTTACAAACAACCTTATAAGAACATGTTTTTAAGCTCTGGATCTTATCTTGAATTGGCAAGCATCTGCTATAACCATGACACTAAGGATTTTGAAAACATAGACCTTGGAAACCTTTTCTGTGTGAGCCTTCTTAGAAAGCAGAGTCTCTATCTTCTACAAGATAAGGTGCTATGAGAGTTGGTATTGTAGTTCAGGCACGCAATGGCTCCACACGCTTTCCCAAGAAGATGACATCAAAGCTCTTGGAAAAGACAGTGCTTGAATGGGTGCTTCTTCGTGCAGGAAGAGCTATGGTAGATGAAAAAATCCTCGCTACCTCGATCCTTCCTGAGGATGACACCATTGAACAGACAGCTAAGTCCTTGGACTGGAAGGTTTTGAGAGGAAGTCCTACAGATGTACTGAGCAGGTATGCGGAAGTTGTGAAGAAGTTTCATCTTGATCGTGTTGTGAGGATAACTGGAGATTGTCCGTTAATAGACCACAGGCTTATAGAACTCTCTCTTGAAAAGATGACTAAAGAGGATGCAGATTACATAACCTTAGTAGGCATAATAGATGGCTTTGATGTAGAGATAATAAAGGGGGATTGGATCCTTATAGCGGACAAGCTTGCTAAACTTCCATCCGAAAGAGAACATGTTAGCGCCTATATAAAAAAGTCAAAGAAGGCAAAGAAGGTCTTTTTAAGGTATCACGAAGAAGACCTTTCCCACATACACCTAAGTGTGGACTATCCCGAAGACCTTGAAGTTATAGAAAGGATACTAAAGGAGTTAATGTCCGAGGATTTTACCTATCAAGATGTTGTTAGGCTTATAAAGGAAAAACCCCATCTGTTAGAAAGACGATCCCAAGTTGTTCCCAACGAAGGATACTATAAATCCCTGCGCGAAGATAGAGAATTCATCAAGGAGCTCAAGGGCAAACCTTTAAAGCTTGAGGAGAGCCTCAAACACTTTGAAAAGACCAAGAGATTGATACCCAACTGTTCACAAACCTTCAGCAAGTCTTACCTGCAGTTTTCCGTAGGTGCAAGTCCCCTTTTTGTTGAAGAGGGTAAAGGTGCTTACATTAAAGACCTTGACGGAAATCTATACATAGACTACAGTATGGGTTTGGGTGCATGTATTTTAGGTTACGCCTTTGAACCCATAATTGAAGTGCTTCAGAAACAGCTCAAAAAGGGAACCATCTACACTCTGCCACACAGACTTGAGCTTGAACTATCAGAGGCTCTTACTCAGATAATACCGTGCGCCCAGATGGTCAGGTTTGGAAAAAACGGTTCGGATGTCACATCTGTTGCGGTGAGGTTGGCAAGAGCTTACACCGGAAGAGATATGATAGCGTGCTGTGGATACCACGGATGGCAAGATTGGTACATAGGAACCACCACGCGTAGCAGGGGCGTTCCCAAAGCAGTAAAGAACCTCACCCTGACCTTTGAGTACAACAACATAGATAGCTTAAGAAAGCTCTTTGATGAGTATCAAAACCAGATAGCCTGCGTAATAATGGAACCGGTGGGAGTAGAAGAACCTCAAGAAGGTTTCCTACTACGGGTAAAAGAGCTCGCTCACAGAAATGGTGCTCTGCTGATTTTTGATGAAGTGGTCACCGGATTTCGCTTCTCTATTGGTGGCGCTCAGGAATTTTTCGGAGTTGTTCCAGACATTGCCTGTTTTGGAAAAGCCATGGGGAACGGCATGCCCATATCTGCCATAGTAGGGAGGCGCGATGTGATGGAGCTTCTTGAGGAAGTCTTTTTTTCCTTTACTTTTGGCGGGGAGACCTTAAGTATAGCCAGCGCGATAGCGGTTATAAACTTTATGAAAGAAGAAGGGGTAATACCCTACCTTTGGGAGAAAGGTACAAAGCTGAAGGAGGGCATAGCAAAACTCATAGAAAATAAAGAATTAGAAGAGCTTGTAATGGTAAAAGGATACCCGGTTAGGTTTGTAGTGGACTTTTTAGGAGAGGATGCCTTAAAGCTCAAGACGCTCTTTCAGCAAGAGTGTGCCAAAAGGGGTGTGCTATTCAGCGGTTCTCACAACATCTCCTACTCTCATACAGACGCAGAAATAGAAAAAACGCTTCAGGTATACGATGAGGTTCTGGATATTGTAAAGTTTGCCCATGAGTATGGTATGATAGACCAACTATTAGAAGGTCAGGTGCTACAACCAGTTTTCAGAAAGCCGTGAAACTGAGGCTTATAAGGAAGGAGAAAATTCTGTGTCCCGAGTATCCATGGGAAGGCATACATACATACCTTTACGGTTCTGTGATAAAACTTCAAGATGGCTACCGGATGTATTACCAAAGCTATGTGGACGGTATAGGTTTTTTTGTGTGTCTTGCGGAGTCCAAAGACGGTATAAATTGGGAAAAGCCTCTGGTAAAACCTCTGAAGGAGTCAACACCCCACATATATCCTACTGTAGAAGTGGAGGGAAAGGTTCTTGATTTTTATCACAAAACTCGTTCTCTTGAATGCTTGAGCAATGTAATAGCAAGCTATCACATACCTTCTGTGGTCTACCAACCTCAGGACCCTTATCCTTATAAGCTCTTTGGCTATACAGAAAAGGGTTATTGTGTTGCCTTTTCGGAGGATGGTATAAACTTCAAAGAGTATGAGAAAAATCCCGTCATACCTTTACTCAGGTTTCCCAACAGAAAGACTAAGAAGGTCTGGTTCAGTGATGTGGCTCCGGTTTTTTACGACGCTAGGAAAAAGGTTTATAGAGCTATGGTAAAAACTTACAAGATGGACCAAGAAGGAAGAACCAGAAGGTGTGTGGGACTATCTACGAGCAAAGATTTTATAAACTGGACAAAACCTAAAACTGTATGGATACCTTCAGAAGATGAGGACAGACTAGCTCGTTCTTTTGGTTTTAGATGGGCTGACTTTTACGGGCTTTGTGCGTTTAATTACAAGGACTACTACTTAGGTATTTTGTGGCTTTTCTTTATAGAGTATGAGTTTGAAAGAGGAACCCACGAAGGAAAGATAGGACTTTATCTTGCTTACAGTAAAGACTGCGTAAGGTGGAAAAGGCTATCTGATGAACCGTTGATACCATGGGAAGACTGGCATGATGGTATGATAACCACCGCCAGCCAACCCCTGATAGAAGGGAACAGACTAAAACTTTACTTTTCTGGATTTAACTTTACTCATGGATACGGTGAGTATGAAAAACCCTTTGATGAGAATATACACAGAGCATGCGTGGGCTATGCGGAGTTTGAAATAGATGAGGATTAAGTTCTTCACAGAAGGTGGTAAAGGGATAGGTTTTGGTCACATTAGTAGGTGTCTTTCTTTATGTCAGGCTTTTGAGGAGTTTTCCAAAGAGTGTATCTTTATCGTAAAGGGCGGAGAAGAAGTAAAAGAAGTTATCCATGTTCCCCTAAAGCTCATGGATTGGGTAGAAAATTTAAACTCTTTTGAAAAAGAGCTAGAAGATGCACAGATAGTGATAGTAGACTCTTATCTTGCTAAGCAAGAGCATTACCAAATAGCGTGCGCTAAAGCAGAAAAGTGTCTTTTTGTAGATGACTTTAACAGACTTGAATATCCTTGTGGTTATGTGCTTAACGGAAGTGTATATGCTGGAGAGTTAAACTACCCAATAAAGAATAGTGTCTATTACCTTTTAGGAACACAGTACACGCCTTTGCGTAGGGCTTTTTGGCATGTGGAAAAAAAAAGATATAGGTATGCAGATAGAAAGAATACTCATAACCTTCGGTGGAGATGATGCTCAAAATATGACATTTAGGGTAGTCAAGCATCTTGAGGATGTTTTTCCTCATATTGATAAACTGGTGGTTATAGGCTCTGGTTTTAAAAACAGAAGCCAAATACTTTCTCTGAAGTCAAATAAAGTTAGGATCTACCAAAACCTTTCAGAAGAAGATATGAAGACTCTTATGGTTTTGTGTGATATGGCAGTTAGTGCAGGTGGACAAACTACTTATGAGTTAGCAAGAGTAGGACTTCCAAGCGTGCTTGTCGCTGTAGCACAAAACCAACTCCTAAATTGCTTAAGTTGGGAGAAGGTAGGATTCGCCCTTTATGCAGGTTGGTGGGAAGATGGCATGCTTTTGGATAAAATTGCAAAGTATATAAGGAGCCTTGAAGATGCTAACATCCGGTTAAAAATGTCAGAGGTAGGCAGACTCTTAGTTGACGGACAAGGAGCAAGAAGGGTGGCTTATAAAATGTTAAAAACTTAAATTATTAGGTATGGACAGGAAAGAGAGGATAATGGAGCTCATAAAGGAGGGCTACAATAATGTAAAGGCGCTTTCTCAATACTTTGGAGTATCCCTTATGACCATTTACCGAGATGTCAGAGAGTTGGAGAAGGAGGGAAAATTAGTAAGAAAACACGGAGAGCTAAAGTTAAAAACCTTAGCAGATGCAAAGGAGGAAAAGGAAGGAAGGCAGACCTGTGCTTATTGCACAAAGCTAGTGGATAAAAGGCTTGAGTTTATATATCACCTCAAAGATGGAAAGATAAAAGCGTGTTGTGCTCACTGTGGTCTTTTAATTTACAAAAACATAAAAGAAGATCAAGTGGAAGCCTGCATGACTTGGGACTTTATAAGTGGCAATCCTATAAACTGCTACTCTGCATGGTATGTTATAGGGTCTTCAGCTGTACCTTGTTGTAGTCCTTCTGCAATAGCCTTTGCTAACAAAGAACATGCGGAGAACTTTGCAAAGGGTTTTGGTGGTGTGGTGGTAGATTTTGAAAAAGGCGTTGAAGCTATAAAGGAGATGATGAAAAAGGGTCAAAGGGTTGAGCTAAAGACAGAACTATGAGAAGATTACTTTTCTTTATCCTTGTATTAATTTGGGGTTGTGCTCCTACCGTAAGGTTAGTTCCTTTAGAAGATGGGCTTACTGTGGATAAGGAAAAGCTGACCGCTATTTATAAGGACAAAGATGTACAGATATTGGTCAAAACTCACGCGTGGATATACTCACCGTCGGACCTCCCTTACTATGTTCTACCCATATACTTAGAGATAAGAAACCTATCTACAAAAGACATTTACATAGAAAGGAAAGACATACACCTAATTGACGATGCAAACCATCAATACAATCCCATACCTCCCAGCGATATAACATCCATGCTGACCACTTCCATAGGGCTTTCCTTTGGAATATCTTACTACTCATCTCCTTACTGGTTTGGCTATTATCCTTACTACCCTTACTATCCTCCTTCTTATCCTGACATAGTAAATAACGCCTTTCTTTTTGGTTCAGTGGAGCCGGGGGCTATTCTTAAGGGTTTTGTATACTTTCAGAAACCTCCTAACTATCAAAAAAGAGTGATCCTAAGAGTTGAGTATAGAATAGATAACGAAACTAAAAAGGTCAGTTTTCCTTTTGAAGTTCAAAAGTGAATATAATAAAAAGGTAGATGCTCACAAAGAGAAGTTTAAACACTTTATTCCTTCTCCTATTTTGCATACTTTTCTATGTGTTTTTAAACAGGTATTACCAGCTAAGAGATGCTTACTATAAAGAATACCTAAAACACAAAGAAGTGATGTTTCTCATGAAGAACTACAAACAGAATAAAAGGCAGGAGCCATCTGAAGACCTTTTGAAGAGCTTGATATCTCAGGTAGGAGGAGAGTTCTTTTCTATGAGACAGACAGATACAGGATACGAAGTGAAGGCAAGAAAAATTTCCGGTGCTAGCATACCCAAGCTCATCTACTCTCTTGAAGAACGCGGCATAAAAATAGATAAGTTCAAAGCGGTGGACAACACGGGCCAAGGACTGTTTGATGTGGAAATGGTCCTAAGATGATAGTGTTTTTGGTTCTGTTATTTTTCTTATCATCTGTGTACTATGCCGTGGACACTTACAGTAGTGTCAGGTCTTTGCGCAATATAGTAGAAGAGCTTTACTTTAAACAGCAAGCTTACCATGTGTTTATGTCAGTCCTTCCTGTAGTGCTTGATATCTTAAAAAAAGACGATCCTTCAGTGGATAGTCTTCAGGACAGATGGGCTTACCCTCTAACTTTTGAAACTCAAAAAGGAGAGCTTAACATAAGCATATACGACGAGGAGAGATTCTTGAACTTAAATTATGTGGATGACAAAGCGTACGGTAAGTTCTTTGAAAGACTTCTTAAGTTGCTCCATATAGACACATCCTATGAGAGAAATCTACTTGCATGGGAAGGCAAAAGCGATGTAAGTATAGATACCAAATACCCAATAAAAAAGGCTCTCTTAGATTCAAAAGAAGAATTAAGGTGGGCAGGATTTAAAGAAGAGGATCTTGTGGGTAAGACAGTAGGTAATGAGTTTTATCCGGGGCTTTTTAGCTTAACTACCGTATTCTCTTCTGGAAAGATAAATATCAACACTGCCAACGCTTACATACTTATGGCTCTTGACCCAAGAATAGACCAAACATTGGCAAACAGGATCATAGACAGAAGGGCCAGAGAGCCTTTCAGAAAGGTAGAGGATTTGCTCTTTGTAGATGGCTTTAATTTTGACATTCTCTACGCCATAAGAGATTTAGTTGATGTAAAAAGTAGGTACTTTCACATCGTAATGGACTTAAAGTCTGGTGAACACTTTTCCAGTTTTGAGGTTATATATGATAGGCAAGAGGATAGACTGGTTTATAAAAAACTACTCTGAGGTGTTTCTCTACCTACTACTCTTGGGAAGCCTTCTGAGTAGGAAATTATTTGGACTTCCTGACTTCTCTACCTTTATACTGCTCTCTCCTTTGCTCTTCTTGGAAGATCCCTTAAGGTGGAAAAACAGATGGAACCTTTTCTTAATTACCCTCCCTGCATGCCTATTCACGGGCATAGGCATTTATACGCTCTTTTCTATGAGTTTTTCTGCTTTTGCTGAAGAGCTCTTCTTCAGGGGCTACTTGATGCGTAGATACAGTAATATTATAGTATCTTTTATGTTTACCTTTCCTCACTTGCTTCTGTATCAAAATCTTCAGTCTGTGCTCACATTTTTCCCTTCGCTCCTTTTTGGCATTGTCTACCAAAAGACCCAATCTCTGATCTTTGTAAGCCTTTTGCACCTTTACTCTAACTTGGTATACAGGTACCTTGCTTTTCTGAAACTGTGATATTATACTTACTGATTAAAGCGGGTGTAGCTCAGCGGTGGAGCGTCTGCTTCCCAAGCAGAAGGTCGCGGGTTCAAATCCCGTCGCCCGCTTTTTTCCACATATTTTCAAAGTACTCTTCGTATCTCTTCGCAAGCTGTGGACTGCGTATAATAAGAAGGTTTTCGTAGTTGATTTCCTCTGCACTGGCTGTCCAGTTATAACTACCCGTGATCACAGTCTTTCTATCTATTACTGCAAACTTGTTATGCATCAACCCTTTTACGAACTTTTTACCCTCTACAGGTAGAAGTTTTACATGTATGCCCGCCTGAACAAAGATGGGATATCTTGAAAATTTCTCCTTTGCTTGCCCTTGATCCATAACTATCCGAACCTTCACACCTCTTCTGTAAGCATCCAGTACCGCAGAGCTGAGCTCTCTTGAAGTGAAGGCAAACATAGCTATGTCAAGGCTTTTCTGCGCTTTTTGTAGTTCTTTTATGATAGCAGACTGGGCAGAGCCCTTTGGAGAAAAGTAAACTTCTATGCTTTCAAAGCTAACAGGCTTTTCTTCTTTTTTACACGAGGGGAGAATCACAAGGGAAAATAGTAAGAGCAGCACACTCCACTTGCGCATAGTTTATTACATTTTAACACGCAAACAACCAAACTTTTCCTTAAGTTTCTCTTCCACATACGGATGGACAAGTCCTTTAAGGTTCCCACAGTAAGACGCTATGTCTCTTACTATGGTGGAGCTTATATGTATGTAGTCTTGCGAAGGCATCATAAAGATGGTTTCAACTTTTGCAAGCTTGTAATTGTTCATGGCTATCTGAAGTTCATATTCAAAGTCTGTGAATAACCTCACGCCTCTGACTATCAACCTTATCCCTTCCTCAAGCATAAAATTTACCAAAAGCCCGTCAAAACCCTTCACCTCAACTTTATTCCCTAAACACTCCACCATCTTCTTAAACATCTCCACTCTCTCCTCCATGTTAAAAAGCAAGTGTCTTCTTGGGTTTCTTGCAACTGCTACCACTACGCAATCAAAGACCTCACAGCTCCTCTTTACTATATCAAGGTGCCCAAGGTGTGGGGGGTCAAAGGTGCCCGGATAGACTACTTTAGTCATCTTTCTTCCTCCAAAGGGACAGTACTGTGTCTCCGTAAACTTTCTTTCTTTCTGCATCAAAATCTATCTTTTTCCCGTGTTCTAATATAAAAATTCCACCTTTTTTGAGAACTTTTAACGAAAGTTTTATGAGTTTTTCGTAATTTTCATAGTTATAAGGTGGGTCTGCAAAGATCAAATCTGCCTCTCTATCAAAGTTCACCAGAAACTTTAGTGCATCGGATACTATCACATTACCCTTTGCCTTCCTCTTAATTTCTTTGGCAAACTTGGGATTTCTCTCCACAAAAATCACCTCCGCACCTCTCTCTTCAGCCATAAGCCCCATCTGACCGGTGCCAGCATAAAGGTCTAAAAACAGAGAACCTCTTATGTCTCCTAATATGTTAAACACAGCCTGTTTGACAAGAGAAGAAGTGGGTCTAATTTCTTTTTTTCTTCTTGCTTTTTCCATGAAAAGTATTATAATTTACTATTCTGTCTTAAAGGAGGTGTTTTGTGATGAGGCGTTTTGCTCTGCCCAAAAATCTTGACAAGGAGGAGAGAAAATGGCAAAGACCCTCGGACTGCATATCCTAGCAGACCTTTACGGCGTTAACCCCGACCTTATTGACAAGGTCGAGGACATAAGGCACTTACTTGAAAGTGCCGTTAAGGTTGCAGGTCTTACCAAGATCTCCTCTCACTACTATCAGTTCCAACCTCACGGAGCCACAGGCGTTGTCCTTCTGGCTGAAAGCCACATATCCATTCACACTTGGCCCGAACACGGACTTGCTACTGTGGATGTCTACACATGCGGAGATCCGCTAAAGGCATACAGATCTATGGAATACATCGTGTCGGTGCTTGAACCCACAAGGGTGGATAAGCAAGTTTTTGAGAGGGGTCTGATAGAACAGTCCGAGGCTTTGGATTTGCGAAGTAAACTGCTTAATGTCTTGAGAGGATAGTGTCTCCATCTTTTGTTAAAATCTCTTATATGAGCCATTTATTTGTGCTTTCTGCACCCTCGGGGACAGGCAAAACTACTGTTGCGGAAAAGCTCGTAAGGGAAGTTTATAACATAAAGAAGGTTATAACTGCCACCACAAGGCAGAAAAGGGATGGTGAGGTAGAAGGTGTAGATTACATGTTTATGACTAAAGAAGAGTTCGAAGAGGGTATAAAGAAAGAAGTTTTTCTTGAATACGCTGTCGTGTATGGCAATTACTATGGCACTCCCAAAGAGCAAGTAGAAAAAATACTGAAGGAAGGTAAAGATGCCCTCTTGGTGATAGATGTGCAAGGTGCAAAAAGTATAAAGGAAAAGCTTCCAGAAAGCATCCTTATCTTTCTGCTACCTCCATCCCTTGAAGAGCTAAAAAGAAGGCTCATTACAAGAGGCTATAGGGATGAGAATTTATTGGAAAGGGAGAAAAAGGTAAAGACGGAGATAGCCTGTGCAAGACACTTTGACTATATAGTGGTGAATGACTTTCTTGATAAAGCGGTAGAAGCCATCAAAAACATAATAAACGCCCATAGATACACAAGAATAACCTTCTTTAGGAACATAGAAAATCTCGTAAAAGATGCTAATATAAAAGAGATCATGCTCAAAGGTAAGTGTGATATCTTTTTAGAGGAGATCAGATGATAGGAGAGGAGCTTATAAAGATACCCCAGATTCCAGAAGGAAGTTTTGAAATTCCCACTATGCCTTTGAGGGACCTTGTGGTGTTCCCAACAATGGTGATGCCTCTGTTTGTAGGTAGGAATTTTTCCATAAGGGCGGTAGAAGAGGCACTAAAGAGAGACAGGCTCATATTCCTCGTACTTCAGAAGGACAGAGATGTAGAAGAGCCTTCAGAAAAAGATCTCTACCAGATAGGAACCATAGCTCATCTTATTAGAACCGCACCCATAGAAGAAGGAAGACTAAAAGTCTTAGTGCAGGGTATAAAAAGAGCAAAACTTAAAAGCTACAGAAAAGATGAAGGCTACTACATGTCCTTAGTGGAGCCTATAGAAGACCAGCACATTCCCCCAGAAGAGCTCACAAAAGAGGATAAGGGTTATATGAGTTCACTCAAAGAGCTTTTGGATAGGGCGGTATCTTTGGGAAAGCAAGTAATTCCTGACCTCCTTATGATCATAAGGGACATAGAGGATCCTGGAAAACTTGCGGACCTGACAGCATCCATACTTGATATAAAGTCCAAGGAAGCACAAGCAATACTTGAGATCATAGACCCAAGAGAAAGACTAAAGATGGTGCATCAGTACGCCCTTAACGAAGTGGGGCTTCTTGAAGTACAAAGCAAGATAAGAAACATAGCAAGGGAAAGGATGGAAAAAGAGCAAAGGGAATACTTCCTGAGACAACAGCTCAAAGCCATACAAGAAGAGTTAGGAGAAGGCGATGATAGGAAGGCAGAGATAGAGGAGTACAGAAAAAAGCTTTCTGGATTAAAGCTTGAGAAGTCCGTAAAGGCAGAGATAGAAAAGCAGATAAACAGATTGGAAAAACTTCATCCTGATTCTGCAGAAGCAGGGGTCTTAAGAACCTGGCTTGATTGGGTATTAGATTTACCTTGGAACAAAAAGACCAAAGACAGGTACCATCTTGAAAAGGCAAAGCTTATATTAGACAGAGATCACTACAACCTTGAAAAGGTAAAGGAGAGGATCATTGAATACTTAGCTGTAAAAAAACTTACCAAAGGCAAACGGTCAGCTGTTCAGATACTGTGTTTTGTGGGTCCTCCGGGTGTGGGTAAAACATCCTTGGGAAAGTCCATAGCAGAATCTTTAGGTAGAAAATTCGTCAGGATATCTTTAGGCGGTATAAGAGATGAAGCGGAGATAAGGGGACACAGGAGGACTTATGTAGGTGCTATGCCGGGCAGGATCATACAGGCAATAAAGCAGGTAGGCACAAAAAACCCTTTGATAGTGTTAGACGAAGTAGATAAGATATCCATATCTTTTCAAGGAGATCCAGCAGCGGCACTCTTGGAAGTTCTTGATCCAGAACAGAATAAGAGCTTTTTGGACTTGTACATAGGTGTGCCTTTTGACCTTTCCGATGTGTTTTTCGTATGCACAGCTAACAGAATGGATACTATCCCAAGACCCTTGCTTGACAGGATGGAAGTCATAAACCTATCTGGATACTCAGAAGAAGAGAAAGTATTTATAGCAAAACAGCATTTATTACCTAAGCTTTTACCACCTCACGGTTTCAGAGAAGGAGAAGTGATACTCCAAGAGGATGCCATCCTTGAAATCATAAGAGGCTATACCAGGGAATCAGGTGTCAGGAACCTACAAAGATATCTGGGGAGTATTCTCAGAAAGTTAGCCATCAAAAAGCTCAAAGGAGAAAAGCCACCTTTTGAAGTAAGCGCCCAGGACATAAAAACTTACCTTGGCGTGCCAAAAAGATACATGGAAAAAGAAGAGCATCCTATGGTGGGTATAGCGGTGGGGCTTGCTTGGACGGAAGTGGGTGGTGAGATTATGCTCATAGAAGCTACCAAGTTCAAGGGTAAAGGGAATTTGATACTTACAGGATCGTTAGGCGATATTATGAAGGAGTCGGCTCAAGCAGCTTTATCTTATATAAAATCCAAAGCAGAAGATTACGGCATAGACCCTGAAGTTTTTTCTAACTTTGATGTGCATATACATGTACCAGAAGGTGCTGTTCCAAAGGATGGTCCTTCAGCAGGTATAACTATAGCTACAGCGCTTGTATCTCTGTTTATCGAAAGACCTGTCAGGATGGATGTAGCTATGACGGGGGAAGTGACCCTGCGGGGTAGAGTTCTTCCTGTGGGAGGTCTAAAGGAAAAGATACTTGCAGCAAAAAGGGCAGGCATATATGAGGTGATCCTTCCAGAAAAGAACAAAGATGAGGTGCTTGAAGATTTACCTGAGTATGTAAGGGACAAAATGACCCTTAACTTTGTGAAAAATCTTGATGAGGTGTTTGACATTGCCTTGCTTGCAAAACAAAATGTGGTATAATAAGTCTGTGGAGGTGGTTTAGTTGGCAATAGTGGAAGTTGGTGAAAACGAATCTTTTGAGAAGGTGTTAAAGAAGTTTAAGAGGATCGTAGAGAAGGAAGGCATACTTACAGAGGTAAAAAGGAGGCAGTTCTACGAAAAGCCCAGCGAGAAGAAAAAGAGAAAGGAAAGGGCTGCGAGAAAAAGATTGCTTAAAGCCCTAAAGAAGAAAAACCTTTTGTAATTGATCAAGGGGAGTTTTTTGCCTATTATTCTTTCTGAATGAGGGAAAGGGACTTAGAAAGGTTAGAATTTTTTAAAGTATTAGACAAAATAAAGGAGTTTGTCCACTCAAAGGCTACCGAAAGGTTTGTGGACAGCATAAGACCCATAAAAGACTCAGAACACCTAAAAAGTGAAATAAACATCACGCGGGACTTTATGAAGATAGAGGAAAATGTACCCATCTATCCTTTCGATGATGTAGAAGAACTAATAAAGAGATCTTCTATAAAAGATGCTTTTCTGACCGTAGAGGAAGTACTATCTCTTTTAAAGGTCATTAAACTCATAAAAGAGGTAAGAAAAGCTATAGGTAGCCATGCAAACGAGTATACAAACCTTCAGGCTATAACCAAGAACCTTTATCTCTTTTCAACCCTGGAAACCCTTATTGAGTCTTCAGTAGACCCAAGAGGGTTTGTGAAGGATTCAGCAAGCGAGGAGCTAAGTAGAATAAGACAAAGGATCAGAAGTGTAGAAAAAGAAATTATGAAAAGGCTTGAAAGTTTGCTTTTAAGACCAGATGCAAGCAGCGTGTTTTCTGATAAATTTGTAGCTTTTAAGAACAACAGGTATGTCCTTCCTGTAAAAACAACAGAAGCCAAGAAGATTATAGGTATAGTTCACGGTACATCCTCCTCTGGTTTTACTACTTACATAGAGCCTCATAATGTAGTGGAGTTAAACAATCAGCTCGTAACTTTAAGAGGTGAAGAGGAAGATGAAATAAAAAGAATACTAAGAAGGATCACTTCTTACATAGGGGAGTACTCCAGCAGATTATACGATGCTTTTTTAACTCTCTTAAAAGTAGATTTTCTGAAGGCAGTAGCCAAGTTCGCCCAAGCGTCTGGTGGTAAGTTGATACAGTTAGGAGACAGCATAGAACTCAAGTCCGTTAAACATCCCCTGCTTGTGTTCTTAAAAGAGAGAGTGGTTTCCGTAGACATACTGCTTTCTGAGAGAAGAGGCTTACTTTTGACGGGTCCCAACACGGGAGGTAAGACTGTAGCTCTCAAAACATTAGGACTTTGTGCTCTTATGTTTCAGTGCGCTTTGCCTGTGCCTGCGGAAGAAAGTAGCAGGCTACCCATCTTTGATAGCATATTCACCGATATAGGTGATGAACAAAGCGTAGAGCAGAATCTTTCTACCTTCTCCGCCCACATATCCAACATAGTGGATTTTCTGCCTACGGTTGATGACAAGTCTTTGGTGCTTCTTGATGAACTGGGAGCTGGCACGGATCCTTTAGAAGGCTCTGCCTTAGGCATAGGACTCTTGGAGTATCTGCGTAAGAAAGGAGCTTATGTATTTGCTACCACGCATCACACACCTATAAAGCTCTATGCTATAAATTCGGACTACTACACACCAGCCAGCGTTTCCTTTAATAAGGAAAGCTTGGAACCTACCTACACAATAATATACAACACCATAAGTGAAAGCATGGCTCTTGAAATAGCAAAGCGCTACGGAATACCAGATGAGATACTAAGGATAGCACAGGAAAACCTACCAGAAGGTTCCAGGGAATATATTACCGCAAAAGAGAACTTAGAAAACTACATAAGAGAGTATCAGGAAAAACTTAAAGAGCTTGAACAGGATAGGTTAGAATTGGAAAATCTAAAAAAACAACAGGAACTACTCCTTTATGAGCTTGAAAGACAGAAAGAACATGGATGGGAAAGTGTTTTAAAAGAAGCACAAGAATATCTCAATCAGCTTATGAAGGAGGGCGAAGAGCTCTTAAGTAGCGCAAAAGAAAGGCAAAAGCTCAGAGAGTTTGTAAAGGAAAAGAGAAAAGACATAGAAAGAAGGCTAAAGAAGGAAGAGATAAAAGTGGGGGACTGGGTAGAGCTTATGGGTTCAAGGGGAAGGGTTTTAGAGATAAAAGAAGATAAAGCAGGCGTATCTTTCGGTGGTGTAAAGGCTTGGGTCAGTTTAAAGGATCTAAAAAAAACAGAACCACCTCCCAAAAGGGAAGAGGAAGGTTTGGCAGGTTTTGAAATAAGGAAGGGACTTCCTTCGGAAATAAGCCTCATAGGTATGTCTGTAGATGAAGCACTTCGTAAGTTAGAGTTATTTTTGGAAGAAGCGTACAGGATGGGTATAAAAAGCGTAAAAGTTATACATGGGCATGGTGTTCTTAAAAGGACCGTTGAAGGGTACCTTTCATCCTCTAAATTGGTTATATTTCACAGGGAAGGCTATCCAAAGGAAGGAGGTGCGGGCACCTCCATAGTTTATTTGAGTAGGGATTAGCAAGCAGAACCCGGAGAACCCGCACAGTCCTTACAGATGTGTATAGGATGAGTACCAAACATGGACTTCAGCGCTGTTTCCTCAAAGAAGGGTGCAACATCACCCGTTTTTACTTTCCACATAAAGTACTTTTCAAAGGCAGACTTTATCCAGTGCATCCATAAGGCTTTCTTATACTTCACAACAGACCTCGGTGGAAGAACAGGAGATGCGTAAAATCCCATAGCATCACTACCCATATCCGCTATGCATATAGCAGAAAGCTCTGGTGCATATCTATCTGCTGAGTTTCTTATATCGTTTAATATGTTGTGAGCAACCGCTAAGGCCATCTGTTCTATCATCATGCCTGTCTTTGGTGCCCCCGTAGGTATAGGCGTTTGCTCCACAGGTGGTATAGCTGTTACTACACCTACACCAAATATGTTTTTGTATGTGGGATTCTGAAAGCACCTGTTTACTATGACCATCTTGTTGGCAGGGTTTGCCACTTTATCCCCTGCGGATGCCACCACTTCCGGTCCCATAAACCTTGGCATGATCATGGAAAGTTTGCAAGGAGCTTCGTAAGTCTTTCCTTCAAGATCCTCATAAATTACTTTATCAGGTTCCACTTTGGTGATCTTGACATTAGCTATATATTTTATACTTCTCTCTGCCATAGTGTCTTCCATCAGCCTACGGGAAGGTCCTACACCACCCAAACCCAGGTGCCCCACATAAGGCTCAGAGGTAATGTAAGTTATGGGTACTTTGTGTCTTAAACCCCTCTTTTTTAGCTCGTGGTGAAGCATAAAGGCAAATTCGTACGCAGGACCAAAACAACTAACTCCAGGTATGGCACCAACTACTACAGGTCCTGGGTTTTTGTAAAAATCTTCTAATCTCTTGTTGAGTTCCATAGCGTGTTCTGCAGTACATACAGATGTGGAGTACTGCTCTTGACCCTCCGCACCAAAAACAAGCTTTGGTCCTGTAGCTATTACTAAATAGTCATACTGTATTTCCTTACCCCCTGCAGTTTTAAGCTTGTTTGCATCTGGGTCTATGCTCTCGCCGTTTTCGTTGACAAACTCTATACCGTGCTTTGAGAGCAGAGGTGCTAAAGGCATGGTGATATCATCAAATTTCCTCCAACCAAGAGCCAAATGAGGATAAGCTGGTGTAAAGCCAAAGTAAGGTCTTCCAGATACAACCGTAATGCGCAGGTTCTTGTCTAACTTCCTCAAGTTATAAGCGGTGGCTATACCTCCTATTCCACCACCCAGTACTACCACATGCTTGCTCATAACTAAACCTCCTAAGAGCATTAATAATGACAGCTCTTATAATTATATATATAAGAACTTTTATAGCAAATAACAAGCATTAAAAAGTCTTTTTATCCCTTTTGTTTTGTTCTTTGGTGATATAATTAATCTGTTATGAATACGCTCAGGAGGTAATGCTATGGAAGCCTCAAGAAGAGATTTCATGGGTCTTGCCATAGGTGGGCTGGGAGTGGTTGGGGTTGTGGGAGTGCTTTATCCCATAATAAAGACCCTCGCTCCCAGCGCTGCGTCCTTAGCAGGAGCTAAGGTAGAAGTGGACATATCCCAGATACCCGAGGGTAATGTAAGGGTGGTCTCTTGGAAAGGTAAACCAGTTTTTGTTGTGCATCTGCCGGCAAACTTTCAGTGGAACGGCACTACCAAAGAGGATAAAAACAGGAAACTTCTTGAGGGGCATAATGCTTATGCTCTTATAGCAGTCTGCACGCACCTTGGCTGTATACCTCTTTGGAAGCCACAGGGAGAAGCAGAGTATAAATATCCTGTATTTCACTGTCCATGTCATGGTGGTATTTACTCGCCTTGGGGTGATAACATAGCCGGTCCTCCGCCTATGCCTTTACACATACCTCCTCAAAACCTTCAAGGGAACAAACTCGTGATAGGTGAGCCAGGTTTTATTAAAGAACAAACTTAAAGGAGGTTAAGAAATGCTGGGAAGAATAGGAAGGTGGATAGATGAAAGGGCACACATAAGTGGGCTTTGGCAATCCCAGATGGTTGATTATAAAGTACCCAAAAACTTAACCTTTCCTTACGCTTTTGGAATTATGGCTCTTGTAGCCTTTGCCATACAGATCATCTCTGGCATATTTCTCACCATGTACTACCAGCCTAATGTTCATACCGCCTTTGACAGTGTCAACTACACCATAATGAAAGAAGTACCTTTTATGTGGCTAATAAGACAAGTTCACGCAGCGGGAGCAAACTTTTTCTTGGCTATAGTTTACTTACACATATTTACTGGCATCTACTACAACGCTTACAAAAAGCCCAGAGAGCTTACCTGGATAGTGGGATTTTTCATATACTTTGTACTTCTGATGACTGCACTATCTGGCTACCTACTACCTTGGGGTCAGCTCTCCTACTGGGGTATGGTGGTCACTACGGAGATACCAACAGCCATTCCCGGAGCTTTAGGTGAGACCATATCTGTCTGGATGAAAGGTGGATATGAACTTGGGCAGATAACTCTTGGAAGGTTTTTCGGACTCCACATATGGCTTTTACCCCTTATACTCTTAGGTTTAGTAGGTTTTCACCTTTACCTAGTTAGAGCTGCAGGCATATCTAATCCAGAGGGCGTAGAGATAGACAAGAAGAAGGAAGGAGTTCCTTTCCACCCTTACATAACGCTGAAAGAAGGTGCTTATGTAATGGGATACTTAGCAGTATTTTTCTTCTTTGTGTTTTTCTACATGCATCATTTCTTACCACCCGATAACTTTGAACCTGCAAACCCTTTTAAAACTCCTCCTCACATAGCGCCCGAGTGGTATCTTTTGGGTTTTTACACCATATTTAGGTCCATTCCTAGCAAATTCTTAGGTTTTATCGCCTTCAACTTAGTCTTATTGCTACTTCTTTTGCTTCCCTTCCTTGACTTCTCTCCGTATAGGAGCGCCAGGAGAAGACCACTGTTTTTTGTCATGTACATAGTTTTAATCATATCTGCCATGGCTCTGACCATTTTGGGTACTATGCCTCCTACACCTACAAACGCCATGTTGGGTTTGGTTTTTACTGCGGGACTCTTCTCCTTCTTCCTATCATTACCCATAATATCCATTGTAGAGTGGGGCTGGTACAAAGCGAGAGGAGGTGACAAAACATGATAAAGGTTGTATTTTTCACGCTTTTAGCTCTTATTTTCTTTTACATAATATGGGTAAATAATGTATTTGCACCTCACGAGACCTACGAAATGCCAATGCAGTACAAGAAGATAGTAGAAGATGAGAGATATGTCAAGGAAGGTAAACAGCTATTTGAACAGAACTGTCAAGCGTGCCATTCGGTGAGATATGACGCAGTTTATCCATCCGCAGTACAAGCAAACCCTAATCTGAAAGCGCTTCAAGAGCAGTATGGAAAAGTACTACCCAAAGATGTATATGAAAGTACCTTCTATACAGAGCTTTCTCAATTAAAAGAATCCCTTGGTAAGGTACCGCCAGACCTTTCTACCATGTACATTGCAAGAGGTAAAGAGTATCTTTTTAACTTTATCCTTGAACCCCAAAAAGTTATACCGGGCACATCTATGCCACCTGTTATGGCAGGAAGGCCAGAAGATACAGCTAAGATAATTTCCTACCTGAGGTCCGTGTCAGAACCACCGCCTTCCGAAAAGGCAAAGAGAACTCTCATGGGAATTGTCACTATCGCTTACTTGATAATTATGGGTATACTCTTATGGGTGTGGAGAGGAAAAATACTCAAAAGGATGGGCTTACACTGATACACATATCTTTTATGGGGCAGTCCTTACAAAGAGGACTGTTCCTACAGTATTTTTTTGCGTGTTCGTCTATTAAAGCGTGAAATTCTTTGTAAATTTTTATGTCTTTAGGTAAATTCTCTTCAAAGAAACTCCTTAGGTGCTCATAATTGTCCTTAAGTCCGTAAAACCTTTCCATAAAACGCTGAGTGTACTTGTCTACTACAAAATGTAGCTTTTCTCCTGCGTAGAGTAAAATTACATCCGCGGTTTCTTTGCCTATGCCTTTTACTTTTAAGAGCTCTTGGCGTTTTACATGTTTTATTTTATCTATGGGATTTAGGAAAATTGCCACCTCTTTTAGTCTCTGTGCCTTGATCCTGTAAAAACCAGCAGGTCTTATAAGCTCCTGTATAGTCTTTTCATCGGAACTTCTTACAAACTCAAGAGATAAGACTCCGTATCTTTTTATATTTTCAAGAGCTTTTTCTACATTTTTCCAAGCTGTGTTTTGGGTAAGCACTGCAGATATGACTACCTCTTCCCTTGGGTCTGTACCTATGACCTTATGATATTCATGGTCAACAGGCCACCAATTTTGGTATCCGTAAAGCTCAAGAAGGGTTTGGTAGACGCGTAGTAAGGACTTTTTGTAACTCATGAAACACACCTTCTGGGTTTTCTTTATAAGATCTACCGAGTTCTATAGCTTTGTGTATGGGTAAGTAGCCTTCTCTGACAAAGAGTTGTATCAGTTGAGGTAGGTTTGTTTTTCTTCTACACGAAATTTTGCCTCTTTCAAAGTCAATAAGATAAACATGTCCATCTTCACCTATAAGCAGGTTTTTATCAAGCTTTTGAAATTCATCCTTTGATATACACATACTGTCAAGAAAGTAGGCAAGTTCAAGAATTCTTAAAAATATTTTTATCTTCTCTGTTTCGGCTAAAGTGCATTTTTCAAAAGGAGTACCCTTTATAAACTCGTACATGAAAAAATCTTCTCCTTTCATAAGTATCTGCGGAAAGCTCTCTATACCTTTTAATCTCTGTAAGATGTCTGCCTCTTTCCTTATAGCTTCTTGTAAGTGCTTATCTTTGGCTACTTTTATAGCAACCTCTTTATCACCGTAAAGAGCTCTGTATACATAACTTCTCCATCCTTTGCCGATGAGCTCCAGACCTTTAAGGTGTTTTTTTAACTCTTCAAACCTCACCCACGACCTTGTATCCCCATTCTTCTACTGCGTTTTTTAGGTTTTCAATGGGTACATCTTTGTAGGTGATCACTTCAGCTTCGCCTTTTTCAAGGCTAACCTTAGCGTCTTCTACACCTTCCACCGACAGAAGGGCTTTTCTCACTGTGCTGGCGCAGTGTTCACAAGTCATTCCGCTCACTTTCAACTTTATCTTGCTCATGATCTTTAATATAGTTTGTAGGTCCTCCTTTGTGTTCATGTTTATAAAGGATTGAAGTTCAGGGTCAAACTGCAAAACCTCTCCTTCTGTTATGCAGTGATAGCCTACTTTTTTGATGAATTCTATCACCTTTTTATTTCCTGTTTGGATGTACACCTCAAGGTCTTTCAAAACACTACTAGCATACACGCCAAAAAGGGGGTAGAGTTTTCCTTTTACGCAGTATACGGTGATGGGTTCTCTGTAGTTATCAAGAAGATGTCTTACAACGGGTGGCTTTATCAAGGGCATGTCAGCACCTACCACGAGAATCCTGTCAGTTTTAGCACTTCTCAGAGCAGTATATATGCCGATCAGAGCACCTTGTTCTGCAAATGCATCTTTTACAAACTTAACACCTTTTAATGAGAAGTACTTTGAAGGATCTTTTCCCACCAAAAACACCTCATCACATACACATTTTAGCGCATCAACAACATACTCTACGCATCTCTTTCCTTTTATGGGAAATAAGGTTTTGTCTTCACCAAACCTTCTGCTTTCACCACCAACCAACACGAAACACTCAATCATGCTTTTTCTTAACAAGAGACGCCAGTATAGAAAGGAGTATGGAGCTTACTATAAGCAGAAGGGATACAAAAACGGGTATGTGGTAGAAATCCGATATTAACATCTTTACACCGATAAATCCCAGTATAAAAGCAAGTCCATAGTGTAGATAGTGAAAGAGGCTTAGGACTGCAGACGCGGCAAAGTACAGAGACCTAAGACCCAATATGGCAAAGATGTTGGAAGTGTAAACCACAAAGGGATCTTTGGAGATGGAGAGTATAGCGGGTACAGAGTCAATAGCAAACATTACATCTGAACTTTCCACAAAGAGCAATGCCAAAAACATGGGTGTGGCGTATATTTTTCTATCTTCCTTGATAAAAAAGCTTCCCCCTTGAAGGTCTGGTCGCATGGGTAGAAGCCTTTTGGCTATTTTGTAAACTAAGGTGTCCTCTGGGTTAAACGCTTTGTCTTCGGTGGATAGAAGCTTTACTGCAGATACTATAAGAATAAGTCCGAATATGTAGGTTATCCAATCAAAGCGCTCTACCAACTTTATTCCTGCAAATATGAATATGGCTCGCATAATTATAGCTCCGAAAACTCCCCAAAAAAGCACCTTATGTCTGTATTTTTCCGGGATCTGAAAGTAGGAAAAGATTAGGATAAAAACAAAGATATTATCCAAACTGAGAGCTTTTTCTAAGAGATAGCCTGTAATGTATTCCGTGAGAGCTTTCTCTCCCTTTGCGTACCATACATAAACACCAAACCCTAAACCTATAATTACCCAAAAGGCAGAAAAAAGTAGGGATTCCTTTACGGATACCTTGTGAGGCTTTCTGTGAAATACAAAAAGATCAAGGAAAAGGGCAAGAAAAACTAAAGAACCAAAGATTAGCCACTGGATCTCCATAATGCAAAGAATTATACACTCAGCTTGTTTTTAATAATGTCTATGGTTTTTACTGGCAGTGGGTCGTACTTATAAAGCTCTGAAAGGTACAAACTTACCCAGTCTCCAAGATGTACAAGGTATAAAATCCTCTGCAGGAAACTCTCACCCTCTGCCTTTATGACTCTGGGCGCAACTCCAAAATCTCTTAGAAGTTCTTCCGTTATTTGAACCCTCTTTATAACTCTTGGGTGGTCTTCTGGGTCAAACATTAACAGAAAACTGCACACATTTCTGGTTATGGGGTTATCAAGTCCTACTACCTCGTTGTGATGTAGCTCTGGAAGAACTGCAGTGTAGCAAAGGGTCTTTGCATTTTCGTTTATCTGAGTCTTCCACCTGAAAGCTACTGATTCAAGCGACTGCGTGGCATAAACTACGGGTATATATCCTTCAAAATAATGTGCTATCTTCTTTGCTTCCTCTTTTATAGCTTCTTTTTTTTCTTTTAAAAAGGAACTACAGCTTTCAAGAGTATCCTTTATACCCAAAAGGGAAAGCACTAAGGACAGCATGTGACCTAAAGCGTATCTAGGAGGGTAGCCTTCGGGCAAAGAGAAGTGAGGTAGATTTTCTTTTTGAGCAAGCTCAGCAAGTCTTCCACCAGAACTTATGCACACAGGCTTTATGTTTCTTTCTAATGCTGATTGAGCCACGCTTAGGGTCTCTTCTGTGTTTCCGCTGTAGCTAATACAGAAAACCAACCAACCTTCTTTTACATAGGGTGGAAGGCTATAACCTCTTAGGGACACTACGGGTACATGTATGTTGTGTTTTTCTAGCAATGTTTTTGCCAAGTCTCCCACTATGCCAGAGCCACCCATACCGCTAAAGGCTATGCCTTTATAAATTTCTATGTTCAAGCTTTCAATGTTTGCACCTCTTATCTGCATGGGAAACTCTTCAAGCATTACCCAAGGGTTCATCTTTCCCTCCTTTGATTTGTTCTATTATAACCTTTTTTAAGGTGTCCATACCTTCACCCGTGATAGAAGATACAGGGATAAACATGTAGCCCATCTTTGCAAATTCTTTTTTGAGCTTATTGAGTATTTTCCTATCAGAAAGAATGTCTATCTTGGTGCCAACTACTATCTGTTTTTTCCTTAAAAGCTTGGGATTGTATTTTTCCATTTCTGAATTGACTATTTGAAAGGCTTCCAGAGGTTCTATTTGTCTTTGGTCCGATACATCCACTAAGTGTAGCAAAAGCTTTGTTCTTTCTATGTGCCTTAGAAACTCAAGTCCCAATCCTTTCCCTTGGGATGCACCTTCTATAAGACCGGGTATATCTGCCAACGCTATTCTGTTTGTATCTTCAAGCTCCATAACGCCCAACACGGGAGATAGTGTGGTAAATGGGTAGTCTGCTATCTTGGGTTTTGCCTTGGTTAATTTGGATATGAGTGTAGACTTTCCGGCGTTGGGAAGTCCTATTATGCCTACATCTGCTATGAGCTTGAGTTCCAGCAACACCCATCTTTCTTCTCCCTTTTGCCCTTTCTCTGCATATTTGGGTGCTTGGTTTGTGGGTGTGGCAAAATGCGCGTTGCCTCTGCCACCCTTTCCCCCTTTTGCTACTACGCACATCTGCCCTTCTTGTGTAAGATCACAGATGACTTGACCGCTTTCTGCATCTATCACAACAGTCCCTATGGGAACTTCCAGTGTAAGGTCTTGAGCATCTTTCCCATGCTGGTTTTTTCCCCTTCCCCTTTCCCCATGGGGAGCTCTAAAGTGCCTTTTGTATTTGAAGTCGTACAGTGTGAGCTTTTTAGATGTAGCCATTAAGATAACATCACCGCCTTTTCCGCCATCACCTCCTGCCGGTCCTCCGTAAGGTTTGTATTTTTCCCTCAGAAAAGCTACAGCACCGTCACCCCCGTCTCCCGCCTTAACATAGATCTTGACCTTGTCCACAAACATGTGCTACGAGATCTAATTATAATGTTTTTAGATGAAGTTCTTAGAACTTTCTCAGTACTTTCAGATGCTTGAAAATACCACAAGCAGGTTAGAGATGTCCAACATACTGGCGCATATGTTTAGCAAAGCCACTAACGAAGACATAGACAAGATGGTTTATCTGACGCTTGGTGAGATACTTCCACCCTTCAAAGGTGTTCAAATGGGGGTTTCAGAAAAGTTGATGATGGAAGCCCTCTCTAAGGCATGTGGTGTAAGAGCATCTCAAGTGGAGACTCTCTATAAGTCAAAAGGAGATATGGGGGAGACCGCTTTTGAACTTATAAAGTGGGAAGGTAAAGGGCTAAGTGTAAAGCAAGTTTATGATGAACTTTTGGACATAGCAACGACCAGAGGCACAAAGGATAAAGTCCTTAGAATAATGAGTCTTCTGAAAGGTCTTTCAAACCTTGAAGCCAAGTATACTGCGAGGATCATCGTGGGAAGGCTAAGGCTGGGTGTAGGAGATGCTACCCTCATAGAGGCTTTGGCAGGTCTTATTGGAGGCAAGGACTATAAAGGAGACATAGAAAGGGCATATAACCTCTGCTCTGACCTGGGGCTTGTTGCAAAGATGCTTGCACAAAAAGGGATAGAAGGTGTCAGAAACTTCAGGGTGCAAGTGGGTTATCCCATCAGGATGGCTTTAGCAGAAAGAGTTGCCAGCGCGGAGGAGATCATAAAGCGTATGGGTAAGTGTGCAGTAGAAGCTAAATATGATGGTTTTAGACTTCAAGTGCATAAAAAAGGTAAAGACATAGAGATATACTCAAGGAACTTAGAAAGAATGACGGAAATGTTCCCAGACCTTAAACAGGCTATATGGGAAAACATAAAGCAAGACGAGGTGATAATAGAAGGAGAAGCCATAACTTACAGCGAAGAGACAGGTGAGTTCTATCCCTTTCAGGTTACTATACAAAGAAAAAGGAAGCACGGCGTTTATGAGTACGCAAAGGAGTTTCCCCTCAAGCTCTTTACTTTTGACCTGCTTTACATAGAGGGTGAAGACTACACACAAAAGCCTTTCATAGAGCGTAGGAAAAAGCTAGAAGAAATACTATCTGAAAATTCTGTCCTTTTTAAGTCAGAAATGTTCATAACGGACAGTGCCAAAGAGATAGAGAGATTTTTTGAGGATGTTGTGGCAAGAGGCTTAGAAGGAATAATGGCAAAAAGACTTGATGCGCCTTACACTGCCGGTTCAAGGAACTTTAATTGGATAAAGCTAAAGCGAAGCTACAGGGGCTCTTTGGCGGATACCATAGATGTGGTTATAGTGGGCTACTTTTACGGAAAAGGTGCAAGAGCAAAACTCGGCATAGGTGCGTTGCTAACCGCCGTATATGACCCTAAGACAGACACCTTCAAAACCATAAGTAAAGTGGGTTCAGGTTTTACAGAGGATGAATGGATGAGATTGAAAGCACTACTGGACCAAATAAAACTGCCCCACAGACATGCGAGGGTTGACTCCCTGCTTGACCCCGATGTCTGGGTAGAACCTAAGTATGTGATAACTTTGACCGCTGACGAAATAACAAGGTCTCCACTACACACTGCAGGAAGAACTCCAGAAGAACCAGGCTTTGCCCTAAGGTTTCCAAGAGCGGTGGGTTTTATAAGGACTGACAAAAAACCGGAAGACGCTAACACAGTAGAGGAGATCATGAACCTGTACCATATGCAAAAGAAAATAAGCGTAGACTAATGGCGGTGGGAGGACTCGAACCTCCGACCTGAGACTTATGAGATCTCCGCTCTAACCAGCTGAGCTACACCGCCTGTTAAATATATTATAACGCAAATTTTTAAATCCTATGGCTAAGTTTGGACAGAACGAGTGTAGCCTTTGTAAATGCATTGAGCCACCCCCCATAAAGCAATGTAATCTACCATGCAGTAGGGAGAACTATGATAAACGACGAGACAGAAACTTCTGTAGTTTGGGTTGTGCCCTTTCTTCTTTGGTTTCAGTGATGCAATACTTAGGTTGTAATGTGGATCCGTGTGTTGTAAATAGATGTAATGAATGCTTTGATAATAATGGTAATACGTCGGGTGAGAAATTCAGAAAAGCTGACATCTCAATCTCACTCTCATAATGTCCTCCAGTTTCCACTGCAGTTATTATCCTTCGTCCATTCTCATCTACCACCATTATTACTTCAAGTCTAACATGAGCTTGAACAGTTCTTAAAGGAAGTGTCTAACTAAAGTGTAAAGCTTTTTTAGGAGCAATTTACTTTTCCGCACAAAATCTAAAATTATCTCTCGCCCACCCCATTGTGTAATATGATATAAATCATGCTTAAGGGGGCGTAAAACAGAGCATAATAGTAGTGTGGGCTTTTTACTGTTGGTTCTTTCTGTGATGGGTTTTTCTTTGGCAGATGAGGTGGAAAGCATAATGAAGAAGGATGTTTTTCCAAGCCTTTCAAAAAGCACAAAAGGACAGCAGAAAGAGATTGTAGGCTATGTGAAGGTGGGACATAAAGGTTATGTGTTTTACGAAGATGGTGGGAAGCTAAAGCGAGAACCTTTTCACAACATATTAAATATAAAAAGAGGCAAGATGTACATAAGAGAAGATGGAAAAGTTAAAGTAGAAGAGTTTAAGTTTGCCAGAAGGTCAAGCACCGATAAGCCACAGCCACAGATACCTAAAAACATCCCACCTTTGAAGGAACTGCTTGAAGGAAACCAAAACAAGTGATGGACCTTGATGAGTTAAAGAGTATACAGCAAGAGTGTGCAAAAAAGGTATTACAGAAAGATGATTTTCAGGAAATCCGCACAGTAGGAGGCATAGACCTTACCTTTCAAGATATAAGGAATAACCCTACAAAAGCTTGGGCCAGTTTGGTTGTTATAGACATAAACACACTAAAACCCATTTATGAAGATGTGGTTGAGGGTATAGTGGATTTCCCTTACATACCTACCTTTTTAGCTTTTAGAGAGCTTCCTCTGATGCTGAGCTTACACCAAAGGGTAAAAAAGAAACCCGATGTCTACTTTATAGATGGACAAGGTGTAGCTCATCCAAGAGGATGTGGTATAGCTTCACACTTTGGGGTGATTACACAGAGTGTAAGCGTTGGTGTTGCAAAGACTAAGCTTTTTGGTTACTACAAGGAGCCAGACACAAAAAGGGGGAGTTGGTCTTACTTAACATACAGAGGAAACATTTTGGGGGTGGTCCTCAGGACAAGAGATAACACAGAACCCATTTATGTGTCTGTAGGACACAGAATAAGCCTAAAGACCGCCATTGAGCTTGTACTTAAAACCTGCCTTTACCGAATACCAGAGCCCACAAGGCTCGCTCACAATCTTTTGCAAAAAGTCAGAAAAAAAATTTCCTAAAGGTTTTCAAACTCCTCTTTTGGTGGTCTCAAAAGGAGGGATCTTACTACCTTATGAAGGTCTTGACCCTCAACCACCAATTGGTATACCGCTGAACATATGGGAGTGTATACACCCAACTCTTCTGACAGTTTTTTTACGGCTTTTACAGTATCTGCACCTTCTACCACCTGTCCTATTTGTATAAAAGCGTCTTGAGGTTTTACGCCTTTACCCATCAAAAAGCCAAAGGTTCTGTTTCTCGATTGGCTTGAACTTGCTGTGAGGAAAAGGTCTCCCATACCAGAAAGCCCGTAGAAAGTCTCCCTTTTTGCTCCTAAGCTTATGCCTATTCTTACCATCTCCGCAAGACCTCTCGTCATAAGTGCCGCCCTTGCGTTCTCACCATAACCTAATCCGTCAGATATACCGCACGCTATGGCAATTACATTTTTTAGTGCTCCACCCAGCTCTACACCTATAAGGTCTGTAGAAAGATAAACCCTGAAGTTCTCAGAAAAGAAAAGGTCTCTTACTTCCTTCATCTGTTTTCCATACTCTCCTGCCAGCACCAAAGCTGTGGGCAGACCTTTTGACACCTCTGACGCAAAGGAAGGTCCAGAAAGAGAAAATACCGTAGCAGAACCGTGAACTTCTTTAACTATTTGGGACACTCTTTTGTAAGTACCTATTTCCAACCCCTTTGATGCGGATATAACCACCTTTTTAGAAAGGTCCATACTCTTGATGACTTCTCTGATGGCTTGTACAGGCAGAGCTATTACCAAATAATCTGAATAGCTTTCTGCATCTTTTAGATGCTGTGTAGCTGATACATTGCTGAGTGTTATATTCTGCATGTAAGGATGTTTGCCTTCGTTGATCTTTCTTACTACATCCTGATTTCTTTCGTAAACCAAAACTTCATGACCTAACCTTCCTAAATGCGTAGCAAGTGCAGTTCCCCACCTACCACCACCAAGCACAGAGACTTTCATAGAACTTAGCGTATATTATAAATCATGAAAAAGAGCCCTAAAATAAGCCTCATATTAGAGAGTTTTCAAAACCTTGAAAAAGCCTATGTAGACCTTAAAAAGAATCTTTCCATTCCAAAGGAAGAGTTTGTAAGCAATAAGCTAGTCCTTGACAAAGTGCGCGTGGACTTTAACTTAGCCTTCGAGAGTTGTATGCGGCCCTGCAGACACCTCTCTACCCTCTATGGGCTTAAAACTACATCTAAAGACTGCCTTGTTAAGTTGTCTCAGCACATAGGTATGCAGGACATACAGGCACTCCAGAGATTTACCGAGTTTTACTTTAAGTATAGGGATCTCAAAGACGCCATATCACCAGAAGAACTTTACGACTTTCTAAAGGAAAACCTCGTTGTGTTTAAAAATTACGCTCAGGCTGTAGTAGACCACATAAAAAAAACTACGGGTAACTATCTTCTTATAGATTTTGACCTCCTTAACGAAAAAGCAAAGCATATAAAGGACTCTGTAAAAAAGATAGAATTTGTCTTATCTCAGGGTATACAGGAATTTAGGGAAAAACCTATGTATTACGATAGAGTCAAGTATTTTTATCAGGTTGCTTACGATAGCCTCTTTGACATATGTAAGCATCTTGCTCCCAAGTTTGGTGTGAAAAAGTTTGGAGATGACTGCCTTTCTAAACTTGTGCAGGTAGATGTGATACCTCAGGAGTACTATACGGATGTGTTCAAGATGACACAACTCAAAAATAAGCTCATAAGCACCTGGGAAGTATCTCCCGATGAACTTTATGCATCTCTTTTTGAACTAAAAGACAAGTTTGAACCCGTCATGAAAGAAATAGCGAAAAGCCTAAAGAAGTTGCTTGAAGAAAAATCAAAGAGCCTGGTAAAATAACATTATGAAAGCAGTATTGCTTAAAGCCTTTGGCGGAGTAGAACATCTTGAGTATGTAGAGGACTTTCCCAAGCCAGAAATAAAAGAAGACGAGGTGCTCATCAAGGTAAAAGCGGTAGCTCTAAACCATCTTGACATTTGGGTTAGGAAGGGAGCTTTAGCCATAAAGCCTGAGCTTCCTCACATATTGGGTTCTGATATTAGCGGTGTGGTGGAAAAAGTGGGAAGCTTGGTAAGAAATGTAAAGGAAGGAGATGAGGTTGTGGTCTCTCCAGGGCTTTCCTGTGGGGTTTGTCATGAGTGCCTCTCTGGTAAGGATAACTTGTGTAGGTATTACGATATATTAGGTCTTAAGGCAAAGGGTGGTTATGCAGAGTATGTAAAAGTGCCGTCAAAAAATGTCATCCCAAAACCTAAAAACCTGAGCTTTGAGGAATCTGCAAGCTATCCTCTTACCTTCCTAACTGTCTGGAATGCTCTTGTGAGAAAAGGGCAGATAAAACCTTACAGCAAAGTGCTCATATGGGCTGGGTCTTCGGGTGTAGGTGTGGCAGGCATACAGATAGCCAAGCTGATGGGCGCTTTTGTTATAGCTACAGCAGGAAGCGAAGAAAAGGCAAACAGGTGCAAGCAGTTGGGTGCTGACTTGGTAATAAATCACTATCAGGAGAATGTACCCAAAAGGGTAAGAGAGATCTTCAAGGAAGGTGTTGATGTAGTGATGGACCATGTGGGTGAGCAGACTTTCTTAAAAAGCATAGAATGCCTTAGGAAAGGTGGCAAGTTAGTGTTCTTTGGAACCACTACGGGAAGCAACGCAAGCATAGACATAAGGTACTTGTTTGTAAGAGAGATAGAGCTCATAGGCACTTACATGGGACCATCTGCTGACCTTTTGAAAATATCAGAGCTTTTTGAAAGGGGACTTTTAAAGCCTATAGTAGACAAGGTGTTTCATCTTTCGCAAGCTCAAGAAGCGCACGAGTATTTAGAAGCATCCAAACACTTTGGCAAGGTTATACTTAAAGTTTAATTGCGATGCTTGAAACTATAAAGTGCTGGCAGGATAAAGAGGGCAGTTAAAAAAGCAGAAACCACACCACCCAACATGGGCAAGGCTATGCGGGATATAACCTCAGCACCCACGCCTTTTAGGTATACAGCCGGTAGCAAGCCTGCCACAATAGCCAGAATTGTCATAGCTTTAGGTCTTATCCTCTTTACAGCACCTTCGTATATGGCTTCTTCAAAGCTTTTGTCTTTACCTTCCTCCAAGGACTTCATTATATAAACCACCATCACTATGCCCATCTCCGCTGCAATCCCAAGAAGAGCTAAAAAACCTGCTATGCTTGCCAAAGAAAGCTTGTAGTCCAAAAGATACATAAGCAAAAAGCCACCAAGCAAAGAGGATGGAAGGGTAAGAAGCACCAAAAAGGTCTCAAATAGCTTACCAAGGCTTAGATAAACAAGGACAACTATTAAAAGCAACACAAGGGGCACTATTAGTCTGAGGTCCTGCATGGCCTTTTGGTAGTATTCAAATTGCCCACTCCACTGATAATAGTATCCTGTGGGTAAATTTATTCTTTCCTTTATTCTTCTTTCACCATCTTTAACTATTTTTTCCAAATCAGTTCCCAGCTTTGGGGTTATGTACACATAAGCTGTAAGCAAACCGTTTTCTGATTTTATTTCCATAGGGCTCTCTACCCTTTTAACCTGTGCAACAGCTTTTAAAGGAACGAGTTTGTCCCCAAGGGGTAAGATCAAATTCTCTATATCTTGTCTGTAACCCCTTGGAACGCCAAGGGTTATGCTGTAACGTTCCCTCCCGTAGATATAAACAGAAAGGGGGCTGTTGGCAAGTAAGTTCTCCACCGTAGAGCTTAGATCCTCTATGTTCAAACCATACAGCGCTAACTTGTCTCTGTCTGGAACGATCTCAAAGTAAGTAGCACCCGTGAGCCTATCGGCGTATATACTCATCACACCTTCCATACCGCTTAGTGCTTTTTCAAATTCAAGCACTAAGGTAGATAGGGTTTCTATGTCCTTTCCGTAGACTTTTATACCCAAAGGAGTCCTTATACCTGTGCTGATCATGTCTATCCTTCCTTTTATAGGCATAGTCCAGCTATTTACAACGCCGGGGAACTGTAAAGCTTTATCAAGCTCGGAGATGAGCTTTTCGTAGCTCATACCTTTACGCCACGCACTTTCTGGCTTTAGGGTTATTGTGGTTTCTATCATGGAAAGGGGTGCGGGATCCGTTGGTGTATTTGCCCTTCCCGCCTTCCCAAAAACTGTGTCCACCTCTGGGAAGCTCTTTATGACCTTGTCCTGTATGGTTAAAAGCCTCTGAACTTCCTGTATGGATATTCCCGGTGCGGTGATGGGCATATAAAGGAGCGTGCCTTCTTTAAGGTCGGGCATAAATTCCCTACCGATGTTTTTGTAGAGTAGATAAGTTAGAGGAAAGGATAAAAACACGAGAATAAGAATGATGTATCTGAGCTTTATGGAGACCTTAAAAAGGGGTGTATAAGCTATTATAAGCGCCCTTACAAGGGGGTTCTTCTGTTCGGGCAGCACCTTACCCCTGCCTAAGTAGTAAAGCAGTGTGGGGAAAACCAAGAGGGATAATAAAGATGCAACCAGCATGGCAAAGGTCTTGGTAAGCACCAAAGGACCAAAGAGCCTACCAGCCTGTCCCTTTAGAGCAAGCATGGGAAGGAATGAAACAGCAACCACCAGAAGGGCAAAAAATATGGGTTTTCCTACTTCTGAAGAGGACTCTAAGATAGCTGTTTTTAGGTCCTTACCTTCTTCTCTTTTTCTACTGAAGGCTTCTACCAGCACTATTCCCGCATCTACCATAGTCCCAATGGCTATGGCTATGCCACCAAGGGACATGATGTTGGAGTTTATGCCTGTGTGGTTCATCAGTATAAAGGTCCCAAGAAGGGAAAGCGCGAGAAAAATTATCAAAACCAAGCTTTGGGTAATGCTGAATAGAAAAATACCTATAACTAACACTACCACTATTGATTCTTCTATCAGAACCCTCCAGAGATGCTTTATCGCCTTTTGAATTAGCCCTGATCTGTCATATACGGGTACTATCTTTACATCTTCAGGAAGTCCCTTTTTTACATCCTCAAGCCTTTTCTTTACCTCTTGTATAGTTTTGTAAGCATCCGCACCGTAGCGGACGACCACAATACCACCTATCGTGTTGCCTAAACCATTAAGGTCTGCAGTTCCCATACGCAAAGCTGGTGTTTCTATAACCTTCCCCAAGTCTGACACCTTTATGGGCACACCGTTTACTTCTTTAACTACTGCTTTCTCTATATCTTGCTTATCTTTAACATATCCCCTTGCCCTTACAAGGAATTCTCTGCCGTTTATCTCCACATACTTACCACCCGTTTCAAGGTTTGAACCTTTGACAGCTTTAATGACATCCTCTAAGGATACACCGTAGTGCATAAGGTGTTCAGGTTTAAGCACAAGCCTAAACTCTTTTTCAAAGCCTCCCACATCCGCCACCTCTGCCACATTGGGAACAGAAAGCAGGGCGTACTTTATATAAAACCTCTGAAGGCTCAAAAGTTCGTCAAGGCTCCTGTTTTCCGAGTAGAGGGCGTACTGATACACCCACCCTATACCCGTAGCGTCCGGTCCCAGTTGGACCCGTGCCTGAGGAGGGAGTTGGTTTATCACAGAAGAGAGCTTTTCAAGAACGCGCGACCTTGCCCAGTATATGTCAGTGCCGTCTTCAAATATCACATAAACTAAGGAGTAGTTGGGAACAGAGTAGCCTCTTACCGCTTTAACCCTCGGAAGGCCGAGCATTGAGGAGACAAGAGGATATGTAAGCTGATCCTCTATCACCTGCGGCACCTGCCCCATCCACTCGGAATATATGATCACCTGCGTATCTGTAAGGTCCGGCAGGGCATCCAGAGGTGTATTTTTGATAGAATTAAGACCGTAAAGAAAAATAAAGGCAAGAAAAACAACAACTACAAATCTGTAGCGGAGGATCAGTCCCATAATAGTCTCCTCAAAAGCAGGGAGTTTATAGCAACGATAACCGTGCTTACACTCATGAGAACTGCCCCCACCGCTGGTTTTAGGACAATACCCCAGGGAATGCCTACTCCAGCGGCCAATGGGATGGCAACCACATTATAGCCTGTCGCCCAAAATAGGTTTTGCAGTATCTTTCTTGTGCTTATTTCTGAGAGCTTTATAAGCCTTGCCACATCCCGCGGGTCGTTCCTTACAAGTATGATGTCTGCGCTCTCTATGGCTATATGGGTGCCAGAGCCTATGGCTATACCCACATCAGCCTGAGCCAAGGCTGGAGCGTCGTTTATACCATCGCCCACCATAGCAACCTTCATGCCCAATGATTGAAGCTCTCTCACCTTCTGGACCTTTTCGTGGGGAAGGATCCTTGCGAAAAATTTGTCAATTCCGAGCTCTTTGGCTACGTAGCGTGCTGTCTCTTCCGAATCGCCCGTTATCATAATGACCTTTTTTCCCATCCTTCTCAGCTCATCAACCGCCAAGTAAGATTCTTCCCTGATCCTATCCGCTAAGGCAACCGCGCCAGCAAGTACGCCATCAATTGCTATTAAAACTACCGTTTTACCCTCAGACTCAAGCTCTTTAACCTTTTTCAGCATCCCTTCATCTTCTTTCACCTTTAGGTCTTTCATAAGAGATATAGTGCCTACCGCTATGTGATAGCCTTTTACTATACCTGTTATACCCTTTCCCGGCACCGCTTTAAAGTTCTCAACATCCACAAGCTTTAATCCTTTTGAGTTTGCAGACTCCACTATAGCACGCGCTATGGCATGCTCTGACACCCTTTCAATGCTTGCGGTTAGCCTCAAAAGCTCTTCCTCAGAGAGCCCAGAGGACAAAACATGGGTTATTCCGAATCTTCCTTCCGTAAGGGTCCCAGTTTTATCAAATACGACCACATCAACATCCTTTAAAGTTTCAAGTGCAAGCCTGTTTCTCAAAAGCATACCCTTCCTTGCAGAGTAAGAAGTGGAAAAGGCAACCACAAGAGGTATTGCAAGACCGAGGGCGTGTGGGCAAGCTATAACCATAACTGTTACTGCTCTCTCTACCGCAAACTGAAAGTCGCCCTTTAGGTAAAGCCAAAAAGCAAAGGATAGGACACCAACGCTAACTGCAATAATGGTAAGATAGAAAGCGGCTCTGTCTGCCACATCCTGAAGCCTTGTCTTTGATTCTTGAATGGACTTAACCAGCTTGATAACCTGACTCAAGTATGTTTCCTCACCTGTCTTTTCAACCCTAACCTTTATGGCACCCTCCATGTTAATAGAGCCTCCTATGACCTTATCACCTGCGCCTTTCATCACCGGTTTAGATTCACCAGTGAGCATGGATTCATCCACATGAGATACACCCTCCTCTACAGTGCCGTCTATGGGTATTTTTTCTCCGGGTTTCACGAGGACCAAGTCCCCAGGTTTTAGCTCAGATATGTGAACTTCAACTATCTCGGAATCTTTTATAAGATTAGCTTTTGTGGGCATAAGCTTTACCATTTCCTCCACAGCCTTCTTTGCACCAAGACTTGACCTCATCTCTATCCAGTGCCCCCACAGCATGATCACTATGAGCGTGGTAAGTTCCCAGAAGAATTCCATACCACCCGAAACAATGGTTAGCATGCTATACAGAAAGGCTACAGAGATGGCAAGCCCCACAAGGGTCATCATACCGGGTTTTCTATGAGAAAGCTCTTGTACCATTCCCTTTAGGAAAAACACACCGCCGTAAAGGAACACCAAGGTAGAAAAAATAGGCACCACCCACTCACTACCGGGAAACTCTCGCATGGAGAAACCCATAAGCTCCTGAAAGCTCCTTGAGTAAAGAAGAACGGGCACAGTCAGAAGAGTTGAGACTATAGCCCTCTGCATTATATCTTTTGTGTGTTCTGTGTGCTCTGTGTGCGCTTTGTGTTCGTAATGCTCTTTGTGGTGAAGATCGTGCTTCATGCTTTAGCCTTTAAGCAGGTATTTGGCAAAGGCAAGTATGCCAAGAATAAGGAATAAAACCACTAAAAGGTAGATGATACCCATACCCCATCCCATTCCATGCATATCCCACATCATCTTCATTACCTCCTTTTTTAATGCACATGTCCCATCTCAAGGTGTTCCAAAAAGACCTTTGTTATATCCTTGAGCTGATAAACCTTACCCTCCTTTGCAAACTTTTTGGCGGTTATCCTGCTCTGAAAGGGTGCAAGGTCGTATCCCATGGGTCCTTCCTTGATTACAACATAGTAAGCCTTTGTACCATCTATCCATTTACCGCTACTGTAGTCCTTTACCCAAAGCTCCGCCACTTTATCCCTGTTCTCAAGGTAATACTGAAGCATGTGTTTGGGAGATTCGGCGTACTTATAAGTACCGTCCTTGAGTTTTGCTTGAGAGGTAAGCCTGGGCTCCATATTTACATCCATACCACACACCACACATCTTGTTCCTTTAGGTGGTTCCTTAGGCTGTGCAAAAACTAAGGAAAGGCTAAGCAGTATAAAAAGCAGTGTCTTCATTCTTTCACCTCCACTGGTTTATTTCACAATCTCCTCCATCTGCCTCTTGAGTTGTGGGTTATTCTCCAGAGCCTTTCTCATAGTATCTTTGTGCATAAGCATCATAGAAAGCATTCTTTCCATAAATTTAGGGTTTTCCATCATCATGCTCATCATCTGCTGCTGACAGCGTTTCATATGTTCCATCATCATACGCTGCATTTCCTGATCATCCATCATCATACCTCGCTGTTCCTGAGGAACATGTTGATGGCTTTCCTCCGCATAAGCGGTAGCAAAGGATACACAAAAAGCGCTGGCAACTAGAAACTTTATCATGGCACACACCTCCTTTTTTAGTGATGTTCATGGCTTTTTAATTCCTCTCCGTAAAGACCTTTTATCTGTGCTTCCGAGTCTAAAAGGAAACTGCCTTTTACCACAACCCTTTCACCCTCCTTTAGACCATTGAGAACTTCACACATGTCCCGAGTGCACCTACCTATCCTTACGGACCTTGGTTCATACACTCCCTTTCCCTTTTCCACAAAGACTACTTGCCTTTTTCCCGTGTCCACAACAGCAGAAGAAGGCACTGCAAGCACAGTTCCCAATGACTTCTCAAAGTAAACATCCACTAACTGGTTTATTTTGAGCTTTGCTTCTTTATTTGGTAAGCTTATTCGCACCTTTATAGTCCTCGCCTGCCTGTCTGCCTCTGGAAATATATAGTCCACCTTTCCTATAAAACTCTTATCGCTACCCACTGGGCTTACAAGCACCTCCATACCCCTTTTCACAAGGCTTGCATATTCCTGAGGCACTTCCGCGATAATCCACACCCTGCTTATGTCGGCGATTTTGTAGGCAGTGTCCCCCGCTTTTACGGAGCCACCCGAATAAACCTTCCTCTCTAAAATGACACCTCTATAGGGGGATGTTATAACTTCACCAACTTTAAGGTAGTTCAACTTTTCAATAACTGCCTCTTCCAGATCCTTCCTTCCAAGTTCTTTGGCAAGCTTTAGTTCCTCCTTTGCTATCTGAGCCTCAGGACTTATCACTCTCATAAGGGGTGTACCCTCATTTACAAGCTCCCCTTCAAACCTTCCAAAGGTATCAAGCACCCAGCCGTCGCTTCTCAAAGTTATCTGGTAAATCTTGGAAAGGTCATAACTTACATATCCCACAGCGTTAAAACTATCCATTAGCTCTTGACTTTTTACTTCCTGAGTGCTTATGCCTATAAGCTGAAGCTTTTGTGGGTCAACAGTTATACCTTCCGTTTTGCTTTCTTCAAAGCTTTCAGCTTTCAAAGGTATTGAAAGGTTTTTTTTCATAATCTTTCCTTCTGTTTGAACCATCAACTGCCACTGCCCCGCCATGCTTATGTTTACCCATCCCCTGTAAATTCCCTCTTTAACCTTTTGTAGCGTGGCATCCTCTCTCATCTCACCCATTCCTGGCATAGGAGGCATATAAAAGTAAAGGCTTTCCACATTTCCTGGTGGCTTGACGACAACGAGAAGCTCATTTTTGCCCACCACAAGCTTTCCGTTGGGAGTATATATTTCCACTTTTCTACCATCCTCCGAAAGAGAAAGAATATTCACATAACCCGAAGGTATAACTCCCCTGTCCCCCACTTCTTTCCTTGAGTATAGATAGAAGAAGCCACCAACCGCAATAAGAAAAGCAAAGAAAACCAAGGGTAGGAACCTTTTCATAGGAGAACCTCCCTATTTGGTATCAGCTTCTTCAAACTTAACTCCAGCTCAAGCTCGCTAAGCTCCAGCTCCCATACCTCTCTGTAAAGTCTGAGGAGGTCTCTAAAGTCCGCCTTCCCAAAACTGTAGGAAAGCTCTAGGGCTTTAAGTTCGTTCCTTTTTTCTTTTATAAGCTTCCGCGTAAGTTCCAAAAGTTCCCTGTTCTTTTCATACTCTACCTCCAGGTCTTTAAGCTGTCTTTTTAGTTCAAGCTGTAATTCTCTTATTTCTTGTTCCTTTGCTTTAATCTCCTCCTGCTTTTCCAAAACCATCATGTTTTCCTTTTGGGACCTCCACAAGGGTATGGTAAAGCCAGCCCTTAGACTGAACAGATGACTCATGGAAGGTCTTGCCATATACTCAACCATGACCTCTATGTCCGGTAGGTATTCTACCTTTCTCTTGCTCAGCTCCAACTTTAAACTCTCCAACTGGGCATACTTTTCCCTAAGGTATGGGCTCTCGCTTATGTCTACTCCTTCAAAGTTAAGATTTCTCCACTCTACTTCTTCGCCCTTCAGTTCAAAGCTCTTTCCCACCAAGTAATCTATACGATTTTTGTAAAGTTCCCTCTGATAATACAGGTCCGTTATCTCCTTCCTCAGCCTAATTTTGTCTGCCTCCACAGAAAGGATGTCTGCAAGGTTAGCTTTCTGATACTTGTAGTTCTCCTCTGCAATCCTTTTTAGGTTATTTAGCTCCTTTTCTATGGACTTAAGTAACGCTTCCTTTTTGAAGGTATACACCCACTCAAGATAGGCAACTTTTATGTCCCTCACTAGTTCCCTTTTGATAACTTCTACGCTTTTTTCTATCTCCACAATTTTGTTTTTTGACAGCAAAACTTCCACATCCCTCTTTACAGGCAAAATGTAGGTTTGAGAAAATCCTACCACGAAACCGCTCATGGGTTCTGCGGAGTTGGGATAGGGCTTGTTTAAAGGCAAGTTGTTAAAACCAGTGTAGATACTGGGATTAGGAAGAGTTTTTGAATACCTCTCCTTGTACCTCATACTTTCTTTTAATTTTTCGTATTGCTTTATTTTCGGTGAGTTTTCAAGGGCATAAGATATTAGGTTATCTAACTCTCCTCCCCAAGAGAAGGCTAAAAGCAAGAGAAGCAGAAGCATGAAAAAAAATTAAAGCTATTGAAATTTATATTCAAGACTTTTATTTAACTTTATTTTTGTACACAAATAACACCACTTTTTTATTAATTTTATCTTCTCTTATCACACATACATGGGTGATGCTCTCACAGAAGTGAGGAAGAAGCTCACCTGTCTGTCTGTTTATGTAGTATATTCTGTCCTCTTTGTGCTGGTCCTCAGAAAAGCTCTTTAGGTCTTTTACAGAAAGTTCTACCGCAGGAGCATTTCTATAGCCATAGACTAAACCCAAGACAAAGGACAAAGCTTTATTCCCTTTTGTTTCTATCCTTCTCATAGCTTTCTCTTTCTTCTTAGATACGCGGGTATGTCCTCTATCTCTGGCTGTACTGGTTCTATAACGGTTTCTGGAACTACCTTTTTTATTTCCTTAGGTTCGGGTTTTTTAACCACCTTAAGATGCGTGTGAGATTGTGCTTCCTCAAAATCTGTCGCAACTACTGCAATACGCATAAAGTTTTCTTTTGTATCTTCCACTACTGCACCGAATATGATGAGAGCATCCTCATGAGCTGACTCTCTTATCCTGCTTATAGTTTCTTCCACATCCCTAAAAGGTATATCTTCGCTCACCCACAGAGTGATGAGGAGCCTTCTGGCACCTTCAACACTGTTGCCTTCAAGGAGAGGGCTTGTTATGGCTTGCTCTACGGCATAATCCTTCCTGCCATCACCTTTTCCTTCTCCCATACCGATGAGGGCAAGCCCTCCTTTTTCCATAACAGTTCTCACATCTGCAAAGTCTACATTTATAAGAGCAGGCGTCACCACTATGCTGGTTATACCTCTAACTGCCTTTGAAAGCACATCGTCCACCATCTTGAAGGCATCTTTTATGCTAAAGTTTCTATCTGCCATCTCTGCAAGCTTCTGATTGTTTATAACTATGTAAGTGTCTACCATGTCCTTTAACCTTTCAAGACCCTCTAAAGCGACTTGCATCCTTTTTGGACCTTCAAAGGAAAAGGGTTTGGTAGCTACTGCTACTGTAAGAATACCCATCTCCTTGGCAGTTTCTGCGATCACTGGTGCTGCACCCGTTCCTGTGCCACCACCTAAGCCCACTGCCAGAAAGAGCATATCTGTGCCTCTGAGAACCTCCCTTATCTTGTCTATGTCCTCAAGAGCTGCCTGTTCCCCTATCTGAGGTTTGGCTCCCGCACCTAATCCTTTTGTGACTTTTTCTCCTATCTGTATTTTGTTGGGGACACTCAGTGAGGTTAAATGCTGTATGTCAGTATTTATCGCAAAAAGTTCCACACCTTCTATTCCATCAAGGTGCATACGGTTTACAGCATTTGAACCACCTCCACCCACACCGAACACTTTTATGCGTGTAGGATTAACGCTCTCCATAGCTTTTTACCTCCTATCCTATATTACATCCTTAAAAAAATCCTTTATCCTGATGAAAAGAGACTTAACATCCACTTTTTCTTTTACTACGCTATTTTCTTGAGAATTCCGCAAGAGCTCCTTTTTACCTGAAAACTGTTCTTGGTAAGCAAGCTTGAGAAGACCCACACCTGTAGAAAAGGATGGATCTTGAATCTTTTCCTTTAGACCTATCACACCCGTAGGATATCCTAGCCTTACGGGCATGTCAAAGTACCTCTCAAGGAACTCCCTAATACCAGCAAGTTTGGCACAGCCCCCTGTGATCACCACACCTGCGTTTATAGAGTCAAGCTTTATCCCCTGTGCATTTATTAGCTCTAAAACTTTATCCATAATTTCCTCAAGCCTTATCTGTATAACCTCCGCAAGCTGTCTTTTACTTATCATAGCTTCCTTTTCCTCTCCTCTGGGTTTTATTTTAATTCTTTCTGTCTCGTTCACAAGGTCCGCTATGGCAAAACCTTGCTCCATTTTTATCCTCTCTGCCTGTTCACTTGTGATCTTCATAAAGTGTGCTATGTCCTTTGTTATGTTTATGCCTCCCATAGGAACGCTCCCCGTTATGATGGGTGAGCCTTCGGCATAAAGCACAAAATCAGTAAGTCCTGCACCCATGTCCAGAAGAAGCACACCTTCTTCTTTTTCTTCCAATGTAAGCACCGCTTCGGAAGAAGCCATAGAAGATAGAAATCTGCTTGATATCCTTAGACCACTTGAAGCAATAGCTTTTTCCAGGTTTCTCAGCATGCTACTGCCTACTTTAACCACATGCACCTCCGCGGAAATCCTTGAGCCCAAAAGCCCCACTGGGTCTATAACCCCTTCTTGGTCATCCAAAACAAACCTCCTAGGAATGGCGCTTATCACCTCGTATCCGTCTTCCTTAGCTCTGGTTATAGCTCTTTCTATCAGTCTGTCTATGTGCAGATGGTCTATTTCTACTGGTTGTGGTGATACACTTATGGTGTCTTTTTCGTTCTGACTTTTTATGTTAGGACCAGAAATGCCTATAACAACAGTGTCTATGCGCACACCAGACATTTCTTGAGCTTCTTTTAGAGCGCTCAGTATGGTATGGACAGCAAGATCCAACCTTGTTATGTACCCCCTATCTATACCTTTTGATGGTGCCTCTCCTACACCTACTATGTGTATATCCCCATAACTGTCCACCTCACCCACTAATAGAGCGACCTTACTTGTACCCACATCTAATGAAGTTATCAGCTTCATAATTACTGCCCACCTTTTATTATTGCCATACCTTGTGTTGTTAGGTCAATCTCTTTTGCTTTCATACTTATATTATAGATACGCTCTAATCTTTTTAAGCTGTCCTGGTCTATTTGCTCTAAAGGAGGAAGAAGTATCTTGGTGTTATCAGTTGTGTAAACAAAAGTACTTACATCGCTCAGATAAATGTCCCTTAAGGGTAGATGATTTTCACACACTTCTACTAAGTTTTTTAATACAGAAAAGTTGTCTTTTACGAGTTTTACACTGCGCGTGTATATGTAAGGTTTCTTTCCTGGTAGGTATTTGGAAAAAAAAGGTACACCTTTATCATCAAAAAATACCGTCTTTTCTCCTTCAAAAACAGTTAGAAAAGGTTTCCTTTCCTTTATGTGCAGCTTTAGAAAAACACCTTCCTTATGAAAAACCCTATCTATTCTCACATCTTCTACGGAATTACCCGTAAGGGTGTTAAGAACCTCTAAGAGCCTGCCTTCGTTTATGAAAAGCCAGTTATTTTTTAGCTCTCCTACTGCCTGGGAAAATACATAGGTTGGTATGGTGGTGTTGCCTTCTACCTGAATGGCTTTTATTTTAAAGTAGGGTAGCGTATCCACAAAAACGGGTAAGAAAAAACCTCCTAAAGCCATAGAAGATATCCAAACTATCGCTAAGACATAGCTTATCCCAGTATACTTGCTCCCCGTGCTCTTCCCCTCTTTTTTCATAGCTTAAGATAATAACATATGTACCATTTTTTTAAAATCAATACCTTTTTTCATGCACATCATGGGAAAAAGGCTCAGCTCTGTCATACCGGGTATGGTATTGGCTTCTAGCACATACGGAATACCATCCTTTGAGAGTCTAAAATCTATCCTTGATATGTCTCTGAGTTCTAAATATTTGTGCACTTTTAAAGCCATATCCTGAAGCTTTTTTATCAGTTCATCGTCTTCTAAAAATACATATTCAGACATGCCTTTTGTATATTTGCTCTCATAGTCATAAATGTTTCTTTTTGGGCGCACCTCTAAAGGTGGTAGAGCTTGATCTTTGAGTATACCTACCGTTATGTCCCTCCCTTCTATATACTCCTCTATAAGTACCTTCTGAGAAATGTCAAAGATTTTCCTGATTGCTGAGGTTAGCTCCTCTCTTTCCTTTACTAAGTGGAGCCCCACGCTTGAACCTTGGTCTGCTGGCTTTACTATAGCCGGAAACTTATCCCAGTTTACTTCTTCACCTCTACGAACACACACACCGTTAGGCACTGGTATGCGGTGATAGGTAAGTATCTTTTTGGTTATCTCCTTGTCCATAGCCAGAGAGCTACCGAGAACTCCCGAACCTGTGTAGGGAATACCCAGGATGTCAAGAAGTCCTTGCACTCTTCCATCTTCTCCATAGGTGCCATGAAGTGCTATAAACACCTTATCAGGTTTTAGCTCGAGAAGTTTTTGGCAGAGATTTTCGTCTAAGTCAAGGGGGATAGCTTCGTGTCCCAACTCTCTCAAAGCTTTCAAGATGGCGTTTCCTGTTTTTATGGAGATCTCCCTCTCTTGAGACCTACCTCCCATAAGCACCACAACTCTCAACTATCCTTACCTCCTCTTCAAGCTCTATGCCAAATTCTTCGTAAACCCTCTTCTTGGCTTCTTGCAGTACCTTGATCACCTCTGTAAATTTACCCCTTCCCAAGTTTACCAAAAAGTTAGCATGCAGGTCAGAAAGAGCGGTATCACCTACCCTATAACCCTTCATACCCACTTTTTCAAGAAGTTGTCCTGCGTAAGTACCGGGGGGATTTTTAAAAGTAGAACCTGAGGTGGGCATGTTTATAGGTTGTGTGCGTTTTCGCCTTTCCTTTATAAGTTGGTACTCTTTTTTTACATCAAAATCTGCCATTGCAAACTCAAAATCCGCTCTTAACACTATTCCCATCTGCGGAAATGGTGAGGACCTATATCCAAAGCTAAGTTCTTCAGCGGAGAGCCTTTCTATAGTGCCATCCCAGGTCATCACCAAAAGGCTCCTTATGTATTGAGATGTTTCACAGCCGAAAGCTCCTGCGTTCATAGCAACAGCCCCCCCTACGGTAGCAGGAAAGCCCACAAGCCTGTAGATACCCATCAGGTTCATATCTACCGCAAGTTTAACGAGCTCTGAGAGGGGCACACCACATTCTGCAGACACAAAGACCTTATTCCCCTTTCGTCTAACCTTTATTTCTTTGAACTCCCGCGTCATTATAACTACACCTTTGTAGTCTCCAAATATGGTATTAGAACCCCTTCCGAGAAAGAACACAGGAAGACCCTTATCCTGAGCCATTCTTACAGCGTGAAATATCTCTTCATAGGTAGCAGGAAAACAAAGGAAACTTGCTTTTCCACCTATCTTTATAGTTGTGTAGTTTCTTAAGTCTGCCTCCTTTTCTATGCGCATCCTTTGAAAAATTTATTATAATGTTTTCTTATAAGGCCCGGTAGCTCAGTTGGTAGAGCACCCGGCTGAAAACCGGGGTGTCGGCGGTTCGATTCCGCCCTGGGCCACTTTGAGAAGTTCCACATTTACCCTATAGTTTATGAGTATCTCAAGAGGCTGTGCTTTTAATGTTTCATCCCTAAAGGGTATGGCGTAAGGTGATGTGCTTAGCTTTTTTAATTCCTCTGTACTTAGAAGATCCCTTAAGGTAAGAGATGCTAAGGTGCCTCCTTTTTTTCTCCCTACACTTTGTGAAGTTGCAATGCCAAAGCCTAACATTTTTAGAGCTTTGCGCACCGCTAAAGAAGAGGTGTAGGATACCCAAATACCTTCCAAAGATACGCGTAGCCTTATTTCTCTTAAAAACTCGTAGGTCCATAACTCTGGATTCCTGTAAGGAGAAAATCCATCGTGAAACACTGCATCAGCAATAAACTCACTTACTTGCTTTATTGTCTTCCTAGCATCTCCCAAAAGAAGCCTAAAACTTATCCCATCTTTGCAAAACTCAGGAAGTCCGTCAAGCAAAAGCTTTTGATAACCTTTATAAGGTTCAGGTAAAAGGGGTATGATTTCTGGAAGCTCCTTTTCAAAGGATAAGATCTGTACCTCAGCATAAGGGTTTGCCCTTTTAATACGCTCTAAGGCGATCGCAATGTTATAACCTAAACCAAATCCCACATCTATTATTCTTACTTTTCCCTTTTGTGCCTTTTTGACCACCTGAGAAGGCTCTATAAACTTTAAAAGACATTCCCTTATAGCTCCAGAGGTCAAACTGTGATAAGGCTCCCCGTATTTGTCGCTTATGAGGGTCAAACTACCATCTTGCGTGGCTCTAATGCCCTTCCCCTCTACAGAAGGTTTAAGCCAAACTTTTACATCTCTGATTATACTATTTATACTTTTTTCGCCAAGAATAAGTCCTCTCTCCGAAAGGCATCTTTCAAGGGTTGAAAAAATCAGGTAATTCAAGCTCTCCATGATACAATTTTATCCTGTGAAAAGGGTCATAAACAAGGTCTTTTTTCTGCCTTTTGTGTTTTTAGCGTCGTGTGGGCAGGCAGTTTTCTATCCAGAAGAGTGTCAGAATTACATAAAAGCGGGGAACTACCAAAAAGCTATAGAAATAAGCAAGACTGCCATACAAGCTTACCCTAGAAATACAGAACCTTACTTATGCCTGAGTACAGCATACCTTCATAAGGGAAAGCTTGATGATGCCATAAACACTATGAAAAAAGCAGAGCAAGTAGCACCTTCTTACGAAGATCTTGCTGTTATCTACAACCGCTTAGGCTTTATGTATCACCTGAAGGGAGACTTGAACACCGCACTTGAATATCACCAAAAGCATCTTTCTATAAGCAGTGAGGCAGGCGATACAAAAGGTCAGTTTATTGCCAATGTAAACATAGCAGATATATATCAGAGTAAGGGAGAATATACAAAAGCCATAGAGTATTACCAAAGGTCTGCGCAGTTCCTTTTAGACCCAAGAGATGGAGTTTTAGTTTATAAAAACATAGCTCAAGCCTACATTAAACAGGGAAAATACAGGGATGCTGTTGAGAATTACAAAATAGCTTATGAGTATGCAGAAAAGACAGGTGATAAAAAACTTCTTGGAGCTGTGCTTATAGATTTGGGGGATGCTTACAGATTAAATAGAGATTTCAAGAGTGCTTTTGAAAGTCTCATAAAAGGCTTGGAAATAGGCAAAACGCAGAAAGACAATCAACTCAAAGGGTACGCATACTTAAAATTAGGTCTTTTTTACAAAGATAAAGGAGACCTTAGCTCTGCAAAAGAGTTTCTTAAAAGAGCTTACGAAATCTACATCTCCATGAACGACAAAAAGGGCGCTCAAGAGGTACTTGAGCATATGAAGAGGATAGAAAAAAGATAAACTACTCTAAACATCTCTCTACCAGTTTTTCACATAGCTTAAGAGCCTTCAAAGAAGATGAGACATCTGCTATACCTTTCCACGCTATGTCGTAGGCGGTTCCGTGATCCGGAGATGTTCTCACAAAAGGTATACCAAGAGTTAAGTTCACACCCTCATTAAAGGCAAGCATCTTAAAGGGGATAAGCCCTTGGTCGTGATACATACACAAAAACACATCAAAAGCACCAGGCTTTAGGAACGCACTATCCGGAGAGAGAGGTCCTTCTACCTTGAAACCTTCACCTTTTAGCTTTTCCACAGCCGGTAGGATCTCTTCCATGTCCTCTTTACCTATCTGTCCCATCTCTCCCGCGTGAGGGTTTAAGCCAAGAACACCTACAGATGGCTCGTAGCCAAAGAGCCTTTTAAACTCTCGCACTATAAGCCTTACCTTCTGCTCTATCTTTTCCTTTTTCACATGCTCTATTGCTTTACTAAGGGGTAAGTGTGTAGAAAGAAGGAGCACTTTTATGCTTTGTGAATACATGAGCATAGCATAATCTCTTGTGCTGAAAGCCTGAGCAAGAAACTCCGTTTGACCTTCGTAGGAAAATCCAGCAAGCTTAGCCCAGAACTTGTTTATGGGCATGGTCAAAAGCCCATGTATTTTACGGTAAACAGCATCTACCACAGCCCTTCCTAAGTAAGCAACAGCAACTTTACCAGAGGTTAAAGAAGGCAGTGGTCTTTCTGTTTCGCATATATCAAGGTCTGCTATATAGATACCCGGAGCTTTTACATCATCGATGGTATATATCTCCTTCATGTCTGCGTTTTTTTTCAAAAGGTCCTGTGCGTGTTTTATTATCTTCTTCTCCCCATACACTATGTAAGCTTTCTGGGGATCCAAGTGATCTAAGAGCTTTACGATGAGCTCCGGACCAACTCCTGCGGGATCTCCTATGGTTATACCTATCCTTATCATAGGTAGTACCACCCTTTTCGGTAAAAGAACCTAACAAGAGAATACCCTACTCCAAATCCGCCTATGTGAGCAAACCACGCTACACCACCTCCATGTGCAAAAGGAAGAGTGAGAATTCCATTAAGCACTTGGATAAGCACCCACAGACCTATGAAAAGTATTGCAGGCACTTCTACAAAAGTTAAAAAAATAAATATGGGAACCAAAGCCAATATTCTGGCATGGGGAAAGAGCCACAAATAAGCGCCTAGCACTCCACTTATGGCACCGCTTGCTCCTACCATAGGAACATCAGCTCCACCAAATAAGAAGCTTACTATAGTTTGCAAAATTGCAGCACCTACGCCCGATAATACATAAAAAACAAAATACCTGAACCTCCCAAGTCTATCCTCCACATTATCCCCAAAAACCCACAAAAACCACATATTGCCTATAATGTGTAACCAACTTCCGTGTAGGAACATGTGAGTAATCAGAGTGTAGGGTCTATAAAATATATCCGCGGGTACCAGCCCATAGTAGTATATAAAAAGGTTCATTTCCTCATCGTTAAGACTAACCTGATACAGCCAAACAACAGAACAGATCAGTATGATCAAAGAATTCACCAAAGGGAAATTTCTGCTCCTATTGATATCCTTTATAGGAAACATTCTATTAAGTATAACTTAAATTTTTATGTATGAAGGAAAGCTTAAAGATTCTCTTCTTGATAGTGGCTTATAACTTTATCCTTGAGTACATCTCAGAGAAACTGCCAATAAAACTGTTTCCTGATGATCTTCAGAGCTTTGTGATGTTAATGTCTTTTGACTCTGCCCTTTACCTTGCATGGCTTTTTGGTTATAGGTACAGCACCTTACTTTGGTTTTCTTACCTCTTTTTCTTTCAAATACTAGGTATGTCTCTAATTACCCAGAGCTTTTACCCAATAACCCACTTCACACCATCTTTTCTGATCACGCTTATATTCCTGTCCTTATCTGAATCGCCAACAGAAAAGCACACAAAAAAAATCCTTGAGGAGAAGTATAAACTTGAAAAAGAGTTAGAAGATACAAAGGAACAGGTAAAATTAGCTCAAGATCTGCTGAACCTTCTGAAAAGAGAAAAGGAACAAGTGGAGATAAAACTCAGTCAGCTTGAGGAGAGCCAAACCATAGAAAAACAGAGGCTTTTAAAAGAAAAGGAAGAGCTTATACAGAGGATAAGCCAAGCACAGATGCATCTGAGCGAATACCAAAGTAGGCTTGAAAGGCTCACAGAAGCCAACAGAAAGCTCTTTGAAGTGATCGATTTATTACAGAGGCAAGAAGAGAAAAACCAAAAGGGAGAGATAGCACAGCTAAGAAGGGAAAGAAAAAAATTGGTAAAGGAACTTTTACAGTTGGAGTCCACCTTAGAAGACTGCAGAAGACAGAACGCAGAGCTGAAACTTGAACTTTCTGAGTTTGAAAGCATCAAAAGGGAAAGAGAAATTTTGGCTATAGAACTGCAAGATTTAAAGAAGAAGCAAAAAACAAAGGGTGATATATACAAAGAAGTGTTGAACTTCCTTCTTGAAAACATAGAGATGGAAGACAGAGCTATAAGCGAGTTTATACACCTACCAATAGAGAAAAAGCGCGAGTTTGTCAAAGAACTTCTGATTCTCAACATGAAGGAAAGAGGAGAATCTTTAGAAAATATGAAGGGGCTCAAAAATGTTTTTAAGCTAAAACCAAGGGGTGGGAGGATATACTTTACCTTTGGAGAAAACAGAAGATGGAAAGTGTTAGGGCTTATAGCCTCTGAAGATGACAAAGACAAAGAAAAATACGCAAAGGAGATTTTGATAAAATATATGCAGTAGAACTCAAGCGGAGGTAGAGTATGAAAAGCTTAAAAGAGTCCCTTGATGTGCTAACATCCTTTAAGCCAAACAAATACATGGTTACAAGTCTCTATCTGAGGCTCATGCCTGAGGACAGAACAGATAGAAAGTATCTTTTAAACTTTAAAAACATGGTAAAAGAGCAAAAGGAGTATCTTTCAAAGAGAAATTTAGAAAAAGAGGTGGTGGAATCACTAAACGAAGATTTTGCAAAAATGGAGTCTTATCTATCCCAGTTGGAAAATTTAAAAGGGTCAAGGGGTATAGCTATATTCTCATCAAGTGCCGAAGGGCTCTTTGAGGTAATAAAGCTTCCTTATGTTTATAGGAACAGACTTATGGTATCTCAGAATCCAAAAATCAGGGAAATAGCAGCTATAGACGAAGAGTTAGGACTGGTAGGTGTTTTGCTAATAGACAGAAAGCATGTAAAGTTCTACATGATGGATATGGAAGGTATTTACGAAATGGTGGATTTTCTTGAGCCTTTAGCGACAAGATCCCACAAGTTTCACAGTGGTGGTGGGCTTCTTAAAGGTGCACAGAGTGTTATGAGGTACACCATGCCTGCGAGGGCAGGAGCTCCCAACATGGTACAGCATTCCTACGGGGAATACAGATTTCACATGAGGATAAGAGAAGAAAAGCACAGGCTTTTTAAGATAGCAAACGATGCACTTATGGAAGCTTGGAAGGAACACAAGTTTGATAAACTTGTGATAGGTAGCGATAGGGAAGACATAAAGGAAATAGAGCATCACCTACACCCATACCTTTTGAATAGGCTTTTAGGATATGTTCGTGCAAACCCAAGTGGGGTCACAGATAAAGAGCTTATGTCTTTGGTTATAGACCTGCTTTGGCAGAAAGATAGAGAACAGGAAAAAGAGCTTTTGAAAGAGCTTGAAGAATTAAAGGGTAAAGGGCTTGCTGTAAATGGGACCAGTCAAGTGCTGGAACAATTAGCCATAGGGAATGTGAAGCTACTTTTGGTGCCAGAAGACTTTGAGAAGCCCGGATACTTATGCTCTGAATCTAACCTTCCCACGCTCAAGCCAGAGTGTCCTATACAAGGCGAGGTAGCGTATGAAGTCCCTGATATAGTAGACGAAGCAATAGAGCTTGCCTTAGAAGAAAAAGCGTTAGTAGAAGTAATAATGGACCCACAAGCACAGAAAAAGATAGATGGGCTCTCTGCTTTTCTAAGATTTGCAATATGATCGATGAGAGGGTAACTCTTTTCATAGATGGTTCCAACCTCTTCCACGCTATAAGGTATTTAAACATAAAGATAGACTATCAAAAGCTCGTAGAGTTTTTAACAGAAAGCAGAAGGCTTATCAGAGCTTATTTTTATGGTGCTATACCTCAGGAGAAGGATGTGAAAAAAAACACTCCTGAATGGGAAAGTCTCATGAGGCAGAGGAGATTTTTAGAAGAGCTTTCCCTCGCAGGCATAAAGGTTAAGATGGCACACCTTAGAAAACTACCTTCCGGTGAATATGTGGAAAAAGAGGTAGATATTATGTTAGCTACTGACATGCTTAGCATGGCATACATGGATGCTTATGACACTGCAGTACTTGTAAGTGGAGATAGTGATTTTTCTTATACAGTTGAAGAGGTACAAAGGATAGGAAAAAGGGTAGAGAACGCATCTTTTAAAAAAACAAGTTCTTATCAGTTGAGAAAAGTGTGCGACAGGTTTATACTGCTTGATGACTACCTTGATAGGTTTGTAGTAGAGGAGAAGCCCATTATTACGCAAGAGGTAAGCTTTTGGGAGAAGATAGCAAAGCTTTGGAAGAGATGAAAGTACTCTCTTTGAAATGGAACGGAGAATGCATAAAAAAACTTGAGTGTGTGGAAGAAATCTTAGACCCTTGTGCTATAACTGTTGGAAATTTTGACGGTGTCCATCTTGGACATATGTTTCTCATCGATAAACTCAAAAAAGAAGCTGTAGCAAGAAATTTAAAAACCCTTGTGCTTTCCTTTTATCCACATCCTCTTAAAGTGCTTGCTCCAAAACAGCTTCCCTGTGAACTTACGAGTCTTGAAGAAAGGACACAGCTGATGGCTACCTTAGGAATAGATTACACAGTATTTTTGAGGTTTGACGAAAGATTCTCCCTTATGAGAGCAGAGAACTTTCTGATGGACATACTTTATAACAGATTAAAAGTAAGGTTTTTGCTTGTTGGGTACGATTGGAGATTTGGCTACAAGAGAGAAGGGGAAATAGAACTGGCAAAGGAGGTAGGGCAAAGATTGGGTTTTGATGTCCTTTCGGTAGAACCTTTCAAACTGGGCCAACATGTGGTGAGTAGTACTTTGATAAGAAGATTACTTCGCGAAGGTAGATTAGAAGAAGCACACACTTATCTTGGAAGACCTTACTGGATAAGAAGGAAGGTGGTAAAGGGGGATGGTAGGGGCGCTTCCATAGGTATTCCCACGGCAAATTTAGAGGGTACAGAAAATTTATGTTTGAAAGAAGGTGTGTATGCAGTGCTGGTTGAAGACCATCTTATAGGTGTTGCCAACTACGGGTACAGGCCTACCTTTGACGGTAGGAAAAAAGTGCTGGAGGTACATATACTTGACTTTAAAGGAGATTTGAAAAACAAAAAGATAAAGGTAGAGTTTGTAAAGTTTCTAAGGGGAGAGAGGAAATTTGGCTCTGTGCATGAACTCGTCCAGCAGATACACCAAGATATAGCATTAGTTAGAAGCCTCTTGAAATAGGTAAGCTACATACCTTATCTCACCATTTCTCAAAAGGGCAAAGCCTTTTTCCATCCTGTCTTTTAATCCCTTCTTGTTTTCTAAAAAGTCGTGTAGCGTCTTGGGTTCCCCGTGAGCTTTTAACATACACTCCCTTTTCTCACCGTTGTCAAAATGTATGATCACAGGAAGACAGTAAAACTTAGAGCTGGACCCTTCTTTGCATCTGTGGATCTCTCCTACTACCTGTATGCTTACGCTTCTGGCAATTATATCTTCCTCTCGCACCATTTGAGTAATTATTATATCAGTGTCTAAAGTGTCTTGTGTGTGTAAAAACCATACACATACTGTGCTCGTTTACCGCTTGGATGACCTCCTTGTCCCTTATAGACCCTCCCGGTTGTATTACAGCACTAATGCCCACAGTGTTAGCAAGGTCTATGCTATCCCGAAAGGGGAAAAATGCCTCTGATGCCAACACACTACCTTTGAGGTCAAAGCCCTGCCGGACAGCTCTTGATATAGCACACCTTAGACTATCCACGCGGGAAACATTGCCTGAGCCTATACCCAAGGTTCTGCCTTCTTTTGCTATGACTACTGCGTTGGATTTAACATATTTACAAACTTTCCAAGCAAAAAGCATATCTTCCATCTCTTCGTGCGTAGGATGTCTTTGGGAAACTACCTCCAACTTCTGATAGTCTATAGTGTCTTCTTCTTGAAGAAGGTATCCTCCGCTCACTTTCTTTATGTCAAAGGCATAAGAATATCCCATAAACTGTATTAGTCTTAGATTTTTCTTTTTTGAGAGCACATCAAGAGCATCCTGGGAGTATTCTGGAGCTACCACTACCTCAAGGAACATATCTGCAAGCTTACCTGCCAGAGTTTTATCCACTCTATCGTTGAAACCTACTACCCCACCAAAAGAAGATTCTGGGTCTGTACTTATGGCTTTTTCAAAGGCAGAGCTCAAATTTTCCCCCAAGGCTACACCACACGGATTGCCATGCTTGATTATAACGCACGCAGGTTTTTGAAACTCGCTTACCAATTTGGCACATGCATCCGCATCAAGGTAGTTGTTAAAAGACATTTCTTTTCCTTGAAGTACCTTTGATCTGATAATACCGAGGTTTTCTAAGGGATTTAGTAAGAGCCATCCCTTTTGATGAGGATTCTCCCCGTACCTTAAGGCAGTTGCTGACCTGAAAGGAAGGGCAAAGTGTTCTGGAATTTGATTTATATCAAATATGGATGAAAAAGCTCTTGATATTAGAGCGTCGTAATAAGCGGTAAGAGAAAAAGCCTTGTAAGCTAAATACTTTCTGTCTTGAAAGCTCAAGTTTCCACTTTTGAGTTTGTCTGCCACCCATGAGTAGTCCTTAGGATCACAGACCACCACTACCCTGTAGAAGTTCTTAGCGGAAGCTCTAAGAAGCGTTGGTCCACCTATATCTATAAACTCCATAAGTTCCTGTTCTGTAAAATCTTGGTTTAGCTTATCTTCAAAGGGATAAAGATTTACAACTACTACATCTATGGGCTTTATATTAAACTCGTCCATTTGAAGTGCATCTCCTTCTACCCAATCCCTGTAAAGTATGCCTGCGTGTATGACTGGATGTAGAGTTTTTACCCTCCCACCCAATATTTCGGGAAAGCCTGTAAGTTCCTCCACCTTTGTAACTTTAAGCCCATGCTTAGCAAGAAGCTCAGCAGTACCGCCTGTTGATACAAGCTCGTAGCCAAGATCATCAAGCACTTTGGCAAACTCAAGAATACCCTCTTTGTTGTATACCGAGATCAAAGCTCTCATATCACTATTTTTCTGTATTTTCCTCCTTGACTTTAGGTTGATAGCTGACTATGGCATCCTTGGTGAAGGTGATTTTGGTGTTGGCATCCACTTTTAAAGTGATGGTGTCTTCTCCTATATCTACCACGGTGCCCCATATACCCCCGCTTGTTATCACCTTATCACCTTTTTTTAGCTGAGCAAGGAACTCTTGATGCTTTTTTCTTGCTTTCTGCTGGGGTCTTATTATAAGAAAGTAAAAAATAGCAAAGATGCCTATGAGAAATATGAGTTGAACAAAAAATGCCCCTGCAGGTCCTCCTTGTGCTGGTTGCTGTGCGTAAGCTATATCTATCATGTTATCCATTATAGCACAGCTAATGGTAAAATTAAGTTCTGTATGGGAATACTTGACAGGTTCTTCAAGAAAAAAAAGGAAGAAAAGGAAAGCCTGTGGACCAAATGCCCTGAGTGTAAGACTATACTTTATATGCCGGAACTATCTGCAAACCTAAAGGTGTGTCCCAAATGTAACTACCACTTTCCCATGAGCGCAAAAGAACGCGTAGAATCCCTCTTAGATGAAAACGCACAACTACTCTTTGAGAACATCCTTCCTAAAGATCCACTGCGCTTTAAAGATACAAAACCTTACAAAGATAGGCTAAAACAGGCGCAAGAAGATACAGGTCTTAGTGAAGCTCTAGTGGTAGTGCGTGGAAATTTAAAAGACATACATGTGGTTCTTGCGGTTATGGACTTTAACTTCATAGGAGGGAGCATGGGTTCTGTAGTGGGAGAGCGTTTTTATAGAGCTTGCAAGCTGTGTGCCAACGAAGAATTACCCCTTATATCCGTGATCACTTCCGGTGGTGCAAGAATGCAAGAAGGTATCCTATCTCTCATGCAGATGGCTAAGACCTCCATAGGTGTAGGTTTTCTCAGAGAGAAGGGCGTTCCTTACATAACGGTGCTTACAGACCCTACCATGGGTGGTGTTTCCGCAAGTTTTGCTTTCTTAGGCGATGTTATCATGGCAGAGCCTAGGTCCCTCATAGGTTTTGCAGGTCCAAGGGTTATAGAACAAACTATAAAACAACAGCTTCCTGAGGGCTTTCAAAGGGCAGAATTTCTGTTAGAAAAGGGCATGATTGACATAGTAGTTCATAGAAAGGAGCTTAAAGACACCCTTTACAAGCTTTTGAGTATGGCAACCTATTGGAAAAGGTTTAATCTGACGGCGCTTTAAGAGCGTTCCATATGTTTTCTGCAACTTCCTCTAAGTATTCCATAAGAGGCTTGTCCAAAAGTCCTTCGTTGTGTAGAAATACCATTCCCCCTAAGGGACCCATTATGGTGGTAAAAGCAGGGAAAAAGCTTTGGTTTCTAAGCTGACCTTTTTCTACTCCATCGGAAAGAAGAACCATAACTTCAGTTATCACTTCACCTACACATGTAAAACCCTCACACCCTTCTTTGAACACCTCCCTGTTTACAAGAAAAACCCTTAAAAAGTAGTTTATCAGCTCAGGTTCAGTAAGTGCTATTTCAAAGAAAGCCTTAGTAAATTCGTAAATCTTCTCTTTAACTGGTATCTCCTTCTCGTTTACCTTTTTAAGCCTTTCTGCAACCCACCCAGATACAGTACTCATGATCTCCTTAGCCAACTCTTCCTTAGATTCAAAGTAGTTGTACAGATTTCCCACACTCATGCCAAGGGCTTGCGCAATGTCTGGTATGGTCGTGTTGTAATATCCCTTTTCAGAGAAGAGCTTGCAAGCAATCCTTATGATCTCAAGCCTCTTTTTCTCCTTAAGTACGGCTTTACGCATCATCATTATAATATATGCTTAGGAGGTGGAAAGATGGGCAGAGAGTTAACATTTACTAAAGATGGTGTTGAGGTAAGGGGATATCTTGCGGAACCTGAGCTTGTTAAAGGTCCTTTAGTTATAGTGATACACGAGTGGTGGGGACTTGTACCTCACATAAAAGATGTGTGCGACAGGTACGCGCATGAAGGCTTTTTTGCCTTTGGTATAGACCTATACAGAGGGAAAACCGCGGACAATCCAGAAGACGCAGGAAAGCTTATGCAAGAGTTGTTTAAAGAGAAATTTTCTGAAGCTTCTGCCATGATAAAGGCTTCTTTAGATTACTTTAAAGAGAATGACATAGGTTTTGTAGGAAGAGTACAGGATTACAGGATAGGCATGACAGGTTTTTGTTGTGGTGGGACATGCACTTGGTACTTTGGAGCACAGTTTCCAGAAGAGTTTCATGCCCTTGCTCCTTACTACGGACTTTATTCCATCGTACCTATAGATTTTTCCAAAATTAAGGCACATGTCCTTGCAGTGCATGCAGGTAAAGATGCCTTTGTACCTATAAGCGAGGTGGTAAATGCTATAGAGGAGTGCAACAAACACCATGTTAAAGCTCAATTTCTCATTTACTGCGGTGTGGACCATGCCTTCTTTAACGATACGAGACCAGAGGTCTATCACGAAGAGTACGCAGTAGATGTGTGGAACAAAACAGTTGAATTCATGAAGAGATACCTAACATGAAGCTTAAAGATTATCTGCTGCTAGCTTTAGTTTCTCTTGCAGGTTCTTTTGCCTTCGGTGTTATTGCTCTGAGCAGGGGTGAGCGCATAGGAGCTTTGTGGATACTGATAGCTGCCTTTTGCATATACTTCATAGGTTATAGGTTTTACAGCTATTTCATAGCTTACAAAGTTTTTGAGATAAACGACCAGAACATAACTCCTGCTCACAGATACTACAACAAATTGGACTATGTGCCCACAAACAGGTGGGTGCTTTTTGGACATCACTTTGCATCCATATCAGGTGCCGGACCTTTGGTAGGTCCAGTGCTTGCTGCGCAGATGGGATATTTGCCAGGGACCCTGTGGATTCTCATAGGTGCAGTGCTTGCGGGATGCGTTCAGGATATGGTGATACTCATAATCTCCATGCGCAAAGGCGGTAGGAGTTTGGGTAGTATCGTTAGAGAAGAGCTTGGCAACATGGGTGGCATAGTTTCCCTTATAGTCATATACACTATCCTTACCATACTGCTTGCGGTTTTAGCTCTTGTTGTGGTCAAAGCCCTTGTCCAAAGCCCATGGGGAACTTTTTCCGTTTTTATGACCATACCCATAGCTACACTTATGGGTGTGTACATGTGGCACATAAAACCCGGCGCTGTAATTCAAGCTTCTGTATTTGGGGTGGTAGCTCTTTTACTTTCCCTTTATGTGGGAAGGATTATCGCTCTAAACCCATCTACAGCTAAGTTCTTTACCCTCTCTGAACCTCAGCTTGCTGTAGCTCTTATGATTTACGGATTTTTTGCATCGGTCCTTCCCGTATGGCTGCTCCTAGCACCAAGAGATTATCTGAGCACCTTTTTAAAACTTGGCACCGTGCTGTTTATAGCTTTTGGCGTACTTGCAGTAAACCCTGAGATAAAGATGCCAGCCATAACTCATTTTGCCCTCACCGGTTCGGGACCAGTACTCAAGGGTGATCTTTTTCCCTTTCTCTTCATAACCATAGCGTGTGGTGCTGTCTCTGGCTTTCATTCTCTTATATCTTCAGGCACATCTCCCAAGCTTATAGACAAAGAAAGCCATGTGCGACTTGTAGGTTATGGTAGTATGATTGGTGAGTCTCTTGTTGCCATCATGGCTATGATAGCAGCTGTTTCTATGGATCCGGGCATATACTTTGCTATAAATAGCCCGGCTGCTGAGATAGGAAAAACAGTTTTTTCTGCAGCTCAGAAGATATCCTCATGGGGTTTTTACATAACACCTCAAGAACTTGAAAACTTGGCACACATGGTAGAAGAGAAGAGCATACTCTCAAGAACAGGTGGTGCACCTGCTTTTGCCATCGGCATGGCTCTTATCTTTGCCCAAATTACTGGAAATGCTCTTCTATCCTTTTGGTACCACTTTGCCATACTCTTTGAAGCGGTATTTATCCTTACTACAATAGATGCAGGGACAAGGGTAGGAAGGTACATACTGCAGGATCTTCTTGGAACTTTTTCATCTTACTTTAGGAACTACGGAAACCTAAAGGTTAACTTGCTCACAAGTTTGCTGACGGTGGCAAGTTGGGGATACTTTCTGTATGCAGGTGTTATAGATCCGTACGGAGGTATAAAAACCCTCTGGCCCCTTTTTGGTATAGCAAACCAGCTACTTGCTACCTTGGCGCTCACCGTTGCAACTGTTTATCTTGTGAACTCAGGAAAGGCAAAATACATGTGGGTTACAGGTCTTCCTGCTCTTGTTGTGTCCATAAACACCATAACCGCTGGTCTGCAAAAGGTGTTTCACCCAGATAAAGACATAGGTTTTTTGGCACACGCCCAGTGGCTTTCGGAAAAATTAAAGCAAGGTGTTCTTCCATCTTCCATACCTTCAACTGAGGTGGCTCAAAGAGTGATATGGGGGGACTATCTAAACGCAGGTCTTGCAAGCTTATACATAGTGTTGGTGTCCCTCATAATACTTAACTCTGTGTATGTAATGTTTAAAAGGGTAAAATACAGAGAGGTTCCAGTTTGAGTCTTACCATAGCCCTTCCAAAAGGCAGACTTTTTGAGGAAAGTGTGGAGCTTTTATTAAAAAAGGGGATTATCTCAAAACCCATCAAAGAGGGGAGAAAGCTTCTTGTGGAATGCCATCCTTTTAAATTTCTTCTCGTAAAACCCGCAGATGTGCCCGTTTATGTGGAAAATGGTGTAGCAGACCTTGGAATAGCGGGCTACGATGTGCTGTTAGAAAGAGAACCTAACCTTTACACTCTTCTTGATTTGGGTATAGGCTTTTGTAGAATAGTTGTGGCAGGCAAAGAAGAAAGTAAAGATAAATATTTCAAAGAAACTTACATAAAAGTTGCTACTAAGTATCCCAGAATTGCCCAAAGTTTTTTCTCTAAAATGGGTATAAAGAGTAAAATTCTATACCTAAGTGGGTCTGTAGAACTTGCTCCCACCATAGGGCTTGCAGATTATATTCTTGACATAGTTCAAACGGGGAGAACCCTCAAAGAAAACAACTTAGTAATCATAGAAGAAGTAGCTAATTCCACCGCAAGGCTTGTGTGCAATAAAGCCAGCTACAGGAACAAACACAAACAAGTTTTAGAGTTTTTCAACAAATTAAAGTAGGCTTATCTACGGGAGGTAATAACAGATCACCGTCTTTTAGTTTGATGGGTTTGGTAATAAGCTCCTGTATAAACCTCAGCTTGTCCTCAAGATTTTGTAGATTAACACCGTAAGTTTGTGCCAACTGTTCCATATCTGGTGCATAACCTTTTACCTTAGCTATCTCTCTAGTTATAACATAAAGCTTGCTATCCACTTCAGGATATATGTCCTTTATGTATGTAACCACATCGTAAGAATAAACCACTATCCTTGGATACTTAGCCATTTCCTTTACCATATTTTCAAGATGTAGATGGTCAAATACGACTGGGTTAGAATCTTTTGGTAGAAGTCCCGCAAAAAGCTTATCATCTTCAAATTGTGCATGATAGATAACATAGTTTTCTGGTATCACTTCCCATCCATACTCCATGGCATTGCTCAAAAAGGCTCCCATGGCTTCCTCTTTGCTCTGAAATATACCCACAAGTTTTTGGAAATCTTCATCTGGGACCTCCACAACCGCTATGTAGCAATTTTCGTAAGGCATCACCTTGGTAGTATATGTAAGTTCTTCCCAATTTTTGAAAAACTCCAGCTTTTGAGCATTTTCTTCTGGCTTTTGCAAAACTGTCTGTATCTTCATTTTTTAACCTCCGTTAAAGATATGTTCACACAAAAGAGAAACAAGCTCAGCTTCACACCTCTCTTTAAATTATCTAGTACAAAAGCGATCCTGTCAATAATAGGCTCATAAAATTCCCACTTTTCCTTGTCTTGTAATAGCTTTTTATGTAGCATGGTCCCAAGTACTTCAAGGAAGAGCTTCTGGTCATCATAATCCATCTTTTCCACCTGAGAAGATGCACTGTAAAGTTCAAGAGCTGAACCAGAAAGCACCAACTTTGCCAACTTTATAATGTGTGTCTTGTGCAAAAGCTCACTAGCCTTTGTGATGCTACCTTCACAAAGCTCAAGTATCTCTTCGTCCCTTATACCTGTTATGTTCTTTATATCTTCCTTTGAGAGTTCCCTAAACTCCACCAGATAGCAACGCGACCTGACTGTGGACAGTATATTATCAAGATTGTTAGCAACTAAAATAAAGTGCGTGTCTTGAGGTGGCTCTTCTAAGGTTTTAAGTAAGGCATTCTGAGAGTAAGGGTTCATACTTTCTGCTGGCGCAATCAGAACAACTTTCTTATTTGACAAAGCAGGTTTTAGGTTCAAAAAGTCTCTAACTCCCCTTACCTGATCTATCTTTATCTCATCCTTTTCGGGCAGAAGGTATATAAAGTCAGGATGCTCTCCCTGAAGATAAAGGAAAACTTTCTTACCAGCTTCCTTGTCTGAATACACTTGTAATTGTTCTACGGGAGTTTGGTTAAACTGATTCATACGGTTGCAAGATGGACATGTATTACACGCAGGGAAAGTGCCTTTCAGACACAGCAGGGCTTTAGCCAAATCGAAGGCTTTTGTTTTTTTCCCTATACCTTCCTTGCCGTAAAACAAAAGAGCTTGTGGGACCCTTTTGAGCCTGTACATGCGTTCAAGAAGCGTATTTATTTTGTCATGCATAGATCTATATTGTAAAAGGTCAGAGCTTGAGCTTTCCGCTTTTTAGCTCCCTCTCTAACTGTCTTCTGAGGTCCTTTTCTCTGAGTTCTTGTCTTCTATCGTATGACTTTTTACCTTTGGCTAAGGCTATTTCTACTTTGACTTTGTTGTTTTTAAAGTATATGGATAAAGGTATGAGAGTATATCCTTTCTCTTGGACTTTTCCCATAAGCCTGAGTATCTCCCGCTTGTGAAGTAAAAGTTTTCTCTTCCTGGATGGGTCTGGAGGTTTTATTGTGGCGTGTTTGTATGGTGCTATATACAGATTGTAAAGCCAAGCTTCTCCTTTCTCTATCCTTATGAAACTGTCTTTAAAGGAAACAGTTTGTTTGTTCCTTAAAGCTTTTACCTCTGAACCTTCAAGCACTATACCCGCTTCGTAAGATTCTATTATCTCGTACTCTGCCTTTGCCTCTTTATTTACCGCTATTGTGTATTTACCACCTGACATTTCAGCACTACAATAAATATAATACCTTCTTTTTTCTGGAGAGGAATAAAAAAGGTGTTTGGAGGTACTCCTCCGCCTTTACAACTCCACCGTATTTTTCTTTGTATGCTTCTAACTCTTTTAGCTTACACGAGAAGTCTTTCGTCAACTCTGAACTGCAAAGCTTGAGACAGATGATGCGCCCTTATAATCTCTTCTCCTTCTAAATCAGCTACCGTTCTTGAAACCTTTAGAATTTTCATATAGGACCTACCAGTAATATGTAGTCTGTCCATAGCGTGCTCTAAAAGTCTTTTGGCTTCGCTATCCAGAACACAGTACTTTTCTACCTCCTTTTCCTTCATCATACCGTTAAAGAACGTAGAACTACCTTTGAATCTTTCCCTCTGTATTTGGAAGGCTCTTTCTACCCTTTTTCTGACCTCTGAAGAGTTTTCTCCCTTCCTTGTGCCTAAAAGTTCTTCTTTCTCTACTGGTTCTACCCAAACCTTCATATCTATACGATCAAGGATAGGTCCTGAGAGCTTGGATTGATAGTTTTTTATCTGGGCAGGACTACAAGTACAGGCTTTGTAGGGATTTGAATAGTTTCCGCATGGACAGGGGTTTATGGCACCTACTAAAAGAAACTCAGATGGAAATCTAACTTTTGCGTTAGCTCTTGTTATGTTTACATATCCGTCCTCCAAGGGTTGTCTTAGTGCCTCAAGGGTTTTTTTGCTAAACTCCGTCATCTCATCAAGGAAAAGGATACCTCTGTGGGCTAAGCTTATCTCACCCGGTATAGGTACCGTCCCCCCACCTATAAGAGATACATCAGATGCAGTGTGATGTGGGGATCTAAAGGGTCTTGTTTTTATGATGTGGTCCGAAAGCAAACCAGCAACGCTGTAGATTCTAGTTACCTCAACAGCCTCTTCAAAAGTAAGGGATGGCATTATGGTTATCATTCTTTTCGCAAGCATGCTCTTGCCTACCCCTGGTGGTCCAATAAGTAACAAGTGGTGCATTCCGCTACAGCTTATCTCTATAGCCCTTTTGGCAAGCTCCTGTCCGTAAATGTCACTCAGGTCTATATCAAAATCCTTGTTCTCTTTTAAAAGCGCCTCCATGTTTACTTCCACAGGAGACTTTAAGATCTCGCCTTTTAGATACTCTACAAGCTCCTGCAGAGTGCTAAAACCGTAAACCTTCGCTCCTTTTACTATTGCACCCTCAAAAGCGTTGCCTTCTGGTACAAAAAACCTCTTATAGCCTTTTTCTTTTAAAGATAGCACTATGGGTAGAACACCGCTTACCTTGTTTATCTTTCCATCAAGAGACAGCTCACCTAAGATGACAGTATCTTCTGATACCTTTATCACTCCTTGTGTTTGCAGTATGCCTACCGCTATAGGAAGGTCGTAAAGGGTCCCTTGTTTCTTCAAATAAGATGGTGATAGGTTTACTGTTATCTTCTTCGCAGGCATGTTGTAGCCCATGTTTTTGAGAGCAGACCTAACTCTGTCCTTGGCTTCGTTTATGGCTTTATCGGGAAGCCCCACTATGTTAAACTGGGGAATGCCCGGAGATACATCCACCTCTACATCTACTTCAAAACCATCTATCCCGAGCACTCCACCGCTCTTTATCCTACAGAACATTTAGTTAAATTATAAGTCAGGGTGCTATCCAGTTGTCTTTGAGTATCACCTCTTGCATCTTTTCGGACACATTTTGGGATATTCTGTAGGCACAGAACTCCGGACCACACATGGAACAGAACTTGGCAGTTTTGTAGCCTTCTTGTGGTAATGTCTCATCGTGATAGGCTCTTGCAGTTTGGGGGTCTATGGCAAGCTCAAACTGCCTGTTCCAATCAAAGGCAAAGCGCGCTTTTGACATTTCTAAGTCCCACTCCCGAGCTCCAGGCCAATTTTTGGCAACATCAGCAGCATGAGCTGCGATCTTGTAAGCTATCACTCCTTGCTTAACATCTTCTAAGTTAGGAAGTCCAAGATGTTCCTTAGGTGTCACATAGCAAAGCATGGCTGCACCGTACCAACCTGCCATAGCGGCACCTATGGCAGATGCTATGTGGTCATATCCTGGTGCCACATCTATAACTAAGGGTCCGAGTACATAAAAGGGTGCTTCTTGGCAAATCTTCTGTTGCAATTTCATGTTGAACTCTATCTGATCCATGGGTACATGTCCCGGTCCTTCTACCATAACCTGCACACCGTGTCTCCAAGCCCTTTCTGTGAGCTCTCCAAGAACTTTTAGTTCAGCAAGCTGTGCATCATCCGACGCATCAGCTATGGCACCGGGTCTTAGACCATCTCCTAAGGAAAAGGAAACATCGTACTTTTTGAATATCTCGCATATTTTGTCAAAATGCTCATACAGAGGGTTTTGTTTTCCGTGCTCTACCATCCATTGAGCCATTATGGCTCCGCCCCTTGAAACTATACCCATCACCCTGTGCTGTACCATAGGTAGGAACTCTTTTAGAACTCCCGCATGTATGGTCATATAGGACACGCCTTGTTCTGCCTGCTCTTCTATGACATCCAGTATGAGGTCAACAGTCATGTTCTTGACATGCCCTTTTGCCCTTTTGAGTGCTTCGTATATGGGTACTGTACCAACAGGAACGGTGCTCTCTTTTATGACCGCTTCCCTCGTCTCCTTTATGGCATCTCCTGTGGATAGATCCATTATGGTATCTGCACCGTATCTTATGGCAACTCTTACCTTTTCTATTTCGTTGGGTATGTCCGATGCAAGCCCAGAGTTTCCTATATTGGCATTAACCTTTACCCTTGAGTTTATGCCTATGCACATGGGTTCTAAGTGAAGGTGGTTGATGTTAGCAGGTATGATCATCCTACCTCTGGCTACCTCTTGACGCACAAACTCAGGATGCAGACTTTCCCTTTTAGCTACATACCTCATCTCTTCCGTTATGATGCCTTCTCTTGCAAGATACATCTGGGATTTATTCTTGAACTTTTTTCTACTCTCAACCCACTCTGCTCTAAGCATGCCTTACCTCCTTAAGAAAATGGTTTTATAAATATCTTTCTTAGGTATAAGCTTGGCAATATGATCTTTTACGGTTTGGGTTATAATGATCTTAGGAGGCTCGCATGGAAAGAACATGGAACACAGGGACCGTTTATTTAAATGACCAAACTAGGATCATAGTCATGGGTATAACGGGAAGGGAAGCTTCTCAGGTAGTATCCGAATCAGAAGCTCTATATCCGGGCTTTATATTAGCGGGCGTCACCCCCGGAAAAGGTGGTTCTCAAGTAGCGGGAGTTCCTGTATACAACACGGTAAAAGAAGCTCTTAGTAAGCATCCGAGTATAAACACAGGCATAGTTTATGTGCCTCCAGCATCTGTAAAAGATGCAGTCATAGAGCTCGTAGATGCGGGCATAAAGGTGATATTCATAATAACAGAGCATGTTCCCATAAGGGACACCGTTTACTTTTATCACTACGCTAAGGAGAGGGGTGTCATCATAGTAGGTCCCACATCGCTGGGTTGTATAGTTCCGCGCATACCAGCAAGGATAGGAGCTATAGGTGGGAAAGATCCTTCCATAGCCTATGCGGATGGTGGTTTGGTTATCCTTTCTAAATCCGGTGGACTTACCACTACCACTGCTGAGATGTTCAAAAGAAGGGGTTGGGGCGTGTATATGGCTTTAGCCTTAGGAGGAGATGTCATATCCTGCACCACTTTTGCAGATGCTATAGAAAACATGGCGGATGATCCTAATGTAAAGGCTGTGATTATACAGGGTGAAGTAGGTGGATCTTACGAAGAAGTGGCTGCACAAACCATACTAAGGTTATGGGAAAAAGGAAGATGGAACAAACCTGTAGCAGCCTTCGTTGCAGGAAGGTTTCAGGAAGGTTTAGAGGGTGTGTCCTTTGGTCATGCTGGTGCCATAGTGGAGAGGGGTAAGGGCAAGGCTACAGATAAGATAAGGGCTTTTAACGAGGTGGGTAAGATAACTGGACTCGTAAAAGTAGCGGAGTTTTACCACGATCTGGTGCACTGTATAGAGGAGCTTGGTGTTCCCAGAGACTTTGCGGATACCACACCGGAGGGAAAGGTAAGACCCCTTTACTCTACCATAGACGAAGAAAACTGCCAGTTCAAGGCTTAAAATAGCTTTTAATGGAGCTTGACCTACAGAAGGGTAGTGTAGTCCCAAAGTTAAGAGATTGGAAGAAAACCGCGTTAATACACAGAGATAAAAGCATAACCTACAAAGAGCTTATCGATAATATAAAATCTTTTGCCTACCTTTTAGACACAGCAGTAGGTGAAAAAGTAGCCATCATATCAGAAAACCGCCCCGAGTGGGTGTATGCCTTTTACGCCGTCTGGCAAAGGGGTGGAGTGGTTGTTCCCATAGATTTCATGTCCTCGCCAGAGGATATACGGTATATACTTAAAGAAACAGAGCCTTCTGTGGTGTGTTTTTCCAACACAACGCAGGCTAATCTCTTAAAAGCACTTGAAAATATGAGCATAAGACCTCAACTTTTTAATTTTGACCAACTCTCTTTAGAAGGTGGAAAACTTGAGCAGTTCTATGCTTGGCATATACATGATAATGCCCTTATCCTTTATACATCAGGCACTACGGGAGAACCAAAGGGTGTCATGTTAAGTTTTAAAAACCTCCTTTCTAACATAAAGGCTATAGAAAAACTCGGTATAGCAACCAAAAGAGATACAACTTTAGCTCTACTACCCTTTCACCACTCTTATCCACTTATGACCACCCTCCTGGTACCCCTTCACATAGGTGCTACAGTTGTGTTCATAGAGAAACTCAGCTCAGAAGAGTTGCTTAAAGCAATGAAAGATCACCATGCTACTATTCTTGTAGGAGTACCAAGGCTTTACCAGCTTTTGGAGAAGAGGATAAGAGAGAGAATAGCAGAAGTCAAAGTGGGGGAAATACTTCTGAAGCTATCCGGCAAATTACCCAAAAGTGTAAGAAAGCTTATTTTTTGGAAAGTTCACAAGAGCTTCGGAGGATACCTGAGATTTTTGGTAAGTGGTGGAGCAAAACTGCCCTTAGAAACAGCAAGTTTTTTTGATAGCTTAGGCTTTACTGTTTTGGAAGGTTATGGGCTTACCGAGACATCACCCATAGTATCCTTTAATCCACCTTGGAAGATAAAGCTCGGCTCTGTGGGTGTCCCCATAGAAGAAGTCCATGTGAAAATAGCAGAAGACGGAGAAGTTATGGTGCGCGGAGTGAATGTGATGCTGGGCTACTTTAAAAAGCCAGAAGAGACCCAAAGAGCTTTCAAAGATGGTTGGCTTCTAACTGGAGACCTTGGCTACATGGACCAGGAAGGCTACCTTTACATAACAGGCAGAAAGAAAGAACTAATAGTTCTGTCTGGAGGAAAAAAGGTAAACCCAGAGGAGATAGAAAACCTCATACTCACTAAGAGTGATCTTATAAAAGAGGTTGGGGTTTTAGAAGTAGATGGTTCTTTGCACGCTCTTATTTTTCCAGACTTTGAAAAACTCAAAGGGAGAGGCATCCTTAACATAAAGGAATACATAAAGTGGAATATCATAGACAAGGTAAACAGAGAGCTGGCAGAGTGGAAAAGAATAACAGGCTTTAAACTTATTGACAGAGAGCTTCCAAAAACCAGACTGGGAAAACTTAGAAGATTCCTGCTTCCAAAGCTATACACATTAACAGAAGAACTAAAAGAAGAAGGTAAGATAGACATACCTTCCACACCCGAATGGTTAACTCTTTCTGAATTTATACAGAGGCTGTCTGGTAAAGAGCCAAAACCTTCTGATCACATAGAAATAGATTTAGGGCTTGATTCCCTTGCCAAGGTAGAACTTCTTAGCTTTATAGAGACAGCTTTTGGTGTTAGGTTAGAGGAAGAAGACCTGCTCCATCATAGCCTCCTTTATGACCTTTTAAAGCTCATATCCGAAAAGAAGGAAAGAGTGCAAATGGCTCAGGTAGATTGGGGGAGCATACTCAGAGCCTCACCACCTTACAAGCTGGAACACCATCCACTCATATTCAGGATAGGAAGACTTATCCTTTGCGCATTTTTTAAGCTGTATAACAGGTTAGAAGTGAAAAAGGTCCAAGACTTACCTAAACCTCCTTTCATATTGGCGGTAAATCATGCGAGCTATCTTGATGGCTTTGTGTTGGCTTGTGCGCTTCCTGAAAGGGTAGCGCAAGAAACTTACTTTTTGGGTGAAGAAGGTTATTTCAAAAATCCACTCACTTCTCTTTTCGGAAAGTTAGCACATGTTATTACGGTGAACTTGGACAAAAAGCTAAAAGCATCTCTCCAAAAAACAGCGTGGGCACTGAGGTTAGGCAAGGTGGCGGTTATATTCCCAGAAGGTGCAAGAACAAGAGACGGAAAACTTCTACCCTTTAAAAAAGGTTTTGCCATACTGAGCAAAGAACTTGACATTCCAGTAGTACCCACAGCTCTAATAGGTACTTACGAGTCCATGTCCCTAAAGGATAAACTCCCAAAACCAAAAAAGATAAAGGTGGTTTTTGGAGAGCCAATACTTCCGCAAGGCATGTCCTACGAAGAGCTTGTGCAGGAAACAAGAAGACGCATAGAAGCCTTGTTGAGAGAATACGCATGACGCATATATACAGAAGACGCGTACAGTTCTACGAGACGGACGCTCAGGGGATAGTCCATCACTCTAACTATTTTAGGTATTTTGAGGAAGCCAGAGGTGATTTACTTCGTTCTCTTGGACTTCCTTATTCTAAGCTAAGGGAAGAAGGTTATGAAGTAGTCCTTCTATCCGCTTTTTGTGAGTTCAAAAAACCTCTTTTTTACGACGAGGAGATGCTTATAAAGGTAAGTCTGTCTTATATGGATAGGTTTACTTTTTCCTTTGATTACCAAGTGTGTGTTGAAGAAAAGCTAAGGGCAGTCGGCAATACCAAGCATTGTATCCTAAAAAACTCAAAAATAAGCTCTATACCCAATATAATAAGAGATGTTTTGAGGAAGGTTAATGGAAGATAGAGCGCTTAAAAGGAAAGCCTATAAGATAGTCCTTCTTTTTGGTGTGGTAAGCCTTTTTGCAGACATGACTTACGAAGGGGCAAGAGGCATCATAGGTCCTTACATGTCCCTTTTGGGTGCGAGCGCTTTTGTGATTAGTTTTGTATCTGGTCTTGGTGAGTTTTTGGGCTACGCTTTAAGACTTGTATCTGGATACTTAGCAGACAGGACGAAGTTTTACTGGATCATCGCCATAGTAGGCTATGTCATAAACCTCTTTTCTGTACCGTTGCTTGCGTTAGTTCCCAGCTGGCACTGGGCTAGTTTTTTAGTTCTTACGGAAAGGATAGGTAAATCCATAAGGACGCCCTCAAGAGACGTGCTTATTTCCTTTGCTACAAAGAAGATGGGTCATGGTCTTGGCTTTGGTATACACGAGTTTTTTGATCAGATGGGAGCTCTTTCTGGTCCCGTTTTGGTGAGTGTAGTACTATTTGCCAGTGGAGATTACCGCTTTGCTTTTATCTTTTTATGTGTGCCTGCTTTTATAACCCTTTTGACCCTCGTATATACAAAACTCATATATACAGACAGTGTGGTTAAAGAGGAGCAAGAAGAAGGGGATCACTTAAAAAGCCATTTCTTTATGTATGTAGTTGCAAGCGGATTTGTTGCTATGGGGTATGCAGATTTTGCTCTTTTAGCTTACCATCTTAAGCAAAGTACTTCTGTGCCAGACGGATGGATACCCCTCGTTTATGCGGTTGCCATGGGAGTGGATGCTGTTTTTGCCCTCCTTTTTGGCATTCTTTTTGATAGGATAGGGTTCTATGCACTAATGCTTGGTATTTTCGTTGCTTCTGCATACCCACTGTTTGTCTTTTCTTCAAGCTCCATCTTTGCTTTCTTAGGAATAGCTCTGTGGGGCTTAGGTATGGGTATTCAGGAATCCATAATGAGGTCAGCTATAGCCAAGCTCACGCCACCAGGAGCAAGAGGAAAAGCCTTCGGTATTTTTCACTTTTTTTACGGATTTTTGTGGTTCTTGGGTAGCACCATCATGGGTTATCTCTATCAGGTGTCTTTTAAATACCTGATAACCTTTTCTGTGGCATGTCAACTACTTTCCTTAATGCCTATGTTCATACTCTCCAAAAGTTTTTCAGCCAAGAGTAAGTCTTCTGGATAAGTGATCTTCAAATTCCACAGAGAACCCTCTACTACCCCCACCCTGTAGCCATACCTCTCTAAGAGGGCAGCGTCATCAGTTGTATAAAAGCCTTCGTTCCTGGCTCTAAAATGGCATTCAAGAAGCACCCTTCTATCAAAAGCTTGAGGTGTCTGAGAAAGCCACATGTTAGTCCTATCTATGGTTCTAAGCACCATCCCTTCTGCCACCTCCTTTAGAGTATCTCTGACCGGCACTGCAGTTATCTTTCCATGATACGCATCAAGCTTAGATACCTTAAGGAAAAGCTCTACATGGGCAAGTGGTCGTGCACAGTCATGTATAATCACTACATCCCCTTTAGCCTCAAGCAAACCTTCAAGCACTGAGTCCTGTCTTTCTTTGCCACCCTTTACCTTTTGAACTCCTGCTGGCAGTCTTACCTTGTCCATATCTTCTTCTGGAAGCACAAGGATAACTTCGTCAAACCTACCTACTACTTTCTCAAGGGAATAGAGGTACATGGGCTTACCACAGAGTTCCACAAACTGTTTCTTTTTTCCAAAACGTTTTCCTTCTCCTGCGGAAAGCAGGATAACGCTTATCATTCTTCTTTTAACTGCTCTATCTTCTCTTTGATACTTTCCTTAATGCTCTCATCGAGCTCCACTTGAGAGGAGAAAATATAATCATCACCTTTATCAATAACCATAGCTACGAGCTTTAACCCTTTTACCTCTCCCTCTAAGGTTTCCCTTGTTGTTTTGTCCAAAAACCTTTTAACGCTTTCTGCATCAGAAAAATCCACCTTTACATCAACAAGTTCAAGCTCTTGTGGTTCTAATTCTCCTTTTGCGTATATGTTAAAAATGGTATATTCTCCACTTTGCGCATATTTTTTCAATTCCCTGAAAAGATGCTCTATATACTCTCTTGTTTTATGCCTTACGCTCATAACAATCATTTTAATGGCTATACTTTTAGAAATGGATATGATAGTGATCATAGCTAACCTTTAGGGTTTTAACCTATCCAAAATGCGTCCGGCATCAACCACTTGACTGTTAGGTATTACGAGGTCTGCTCCCGCGTACATGGCATCTGATTGAAGTTTTAAGTTTTTATGACTACAGTACGCTATTACTTTTGCACCTTTTGATTTTAGCTCTTTTATCTTATCCACAGGGAAGGCTTCAGCGTTTATAAAGACCACATCTTCGCCTGAATATTCAGCATTAGCATTAACTTCGTGTCCAGATAGACTGTTTTTTATCCTGCTAAGCATAATCAAGTTCTTTTCCATTATGAGCACCTTCATGTTTTAACTCCTCCAGAGCTTTTATAAAGTTTTTTCTAAAGTCTTCTTTTAGCTTATGGGACCAAAAGGCTACCCAAAGTGTATCACCTTCTAATCTCATCCACACCTTCCTGTGAATAGTATAAAAAGCTACCAGCATACCGCCAACGACTAAAAGAGAACCAAGCCATATTAGGAAGGTGCCCGGCTGATGAGACACCTGAAAACCGCTAAAAAACCTCGGTCTAAAATCAGACATGAAAAAGACATAAGGAAAATCCCTAAGCTCTTTGAGTTGAGTGTAAGCAAGAAGAGTAAGTTCGGGTGAGTAAACCACAGGCACATCGTAAGACTTATGATTCAAAAGAACCTTAACTATCAGAGCAGGCTTTAGGTCTCCTCTCATACCTGCTTGCTCGTCCTCTATGTTGAGAGTGGATCTATCTATGGAAAGAAGCATGTCTTTAAATTCACTGACTTTGCCCGCTTTTAGCTCCACCTCACCTAACAGAGCAGATTGGGGATCTTTTGATACCTTGTTTTTGTCAAACACTACGAGCTTTACTACACCAGCTTCGCCCGTCAGTCCGTATGTTGCCTGGAATATTCTGTAAGCACCAAAGTCAAAGGGAGAATTTACTGCTGTAGTGCCTTCTGAGACTACTTTGCCATCTTTGATGATGCGTATATCACTTTCGTAGCTTGCCACATCGTCCTTAAAAGGTGTATTAATAGGTTTTCCTTTTCTTTGGGCTTCTTCACCGTATGTAACTATCCTAAAGTTTTCCAGCTCTATCTGAAAAGGCAGCCTCAACTGTTTATCATTAGACCCAAGCAGAAGAGTATCACTTCTTGAACCTTCTGGCACTATAACAGAGCCCCTTATGCCAAAAAGGGCATCTATAAGCGCACCTGCCATTATTACCAACAAGCCTATGTGAACCACATAAACCCCTAAGCGCGAATATTTTCCTTTCTCTCCGTAAAAATAGACCTTTTCATCAGATTCATCTACATAAACCTTAAAACCGTGTTTTTTCAAAAAAGAGAAGACTTTCTCTTTTGATGGGTTTATGTGTATTTTAATGGGTCTTAGATGCTTTTGCGTGTGTTCGTCCAACTTTTGGAATCTCTCTTTGGTAAAGGTCTGTATCCACACTCTTGGGAGCCTTTTAATGGAACATACTATAAGATTAACTGCAAGAAGTACTATGAAGGCTATGTAGTACCAAGAGTGAAAAACATCTGTAAGCCAAAGCTTCCAAAACCACAACCCTATATCAGCACCGAATCTGTCAAGATAAAAGCCTAAGGGTTGGTTTTGCTGTATGTATGTAGAACCAAGCATAGAAAGTATACCCAAAGAAACCATCAAGAAGATGGCAAGCTTCAGAGAAGAGAAAAAGTCATAAAGAAAGTCCAAAGGGTTTTTGTACTTTCTGTAGTCCCTGAGAAGGTCCGTAAGAGCGCCAAAAACCAACTGCAGGGTAGATAAACCAAAGAGTCCTCCTGCAAAGAACAAAATCACATAATAGAAAAAGCCTCTTTCTTCAAGGTGAAAGAGACCCACTATGACCACAGCCAAAAAGATCAACGAAGATATCACAAAAAGTCCATAACCTTTAAGCATACCTTAAGTATATTCCAAAAGGTTTTTCAACACATACTCTTCCAAACTGAAAAACTTTCTTTCTTCTTCACCCCCCAGCTCGTGATCGTATCCCATAAGGTGGATAAAGCCATGAACTAAAAGTCGCTTTAACTCCTCTTGAAGAGAATGTCCAGCACAGACTGCCTGTCTTTTAGCGGTCTCCACTGATATCACTATATCTCCAAGGATGAACCACTGCCCTACCTTTTCCTTTATGGGGAAAGATAACACATCTGTGGGTTTATCTTTGTTTCTGTAGGTCCAGTTTAGTTCTTGAAGGGTACTATCATCTGTGAGAAAAACGCTCACCTCAACCTTATTAAGGTCAAGGATCTGAGCTATACGATGGCATACTCCTTCAACCCAGCTCTTATGTACGCTTATCCTCTTGTGCAGTTTTATCTGTATCCTGTTCTTCTTTTGACCTTTCAAATTCTTCATAAGCCTTTATTATCCTCGCAACTATGGGATGCCTTACCACATCCTCTTCTGTAAACCATACAAAACTTATACCTTCTATGCCCTGAAGCACCTTTATAGCTTCCACTAGTCCAGAATGTTCCCTTTTGGGAAGGTCTATCTGCGTTATGTCTCCCGTGATGACTACCTTGGAGCCAAAGCCTATACGGGTAAGAAACATCTTCATCTGTTCTTTGGTAGAATTTTGTGCTTCATCAAGGATTATAAAAGCATCGTTGAGGGTTCTTCCTCTCATGAAGGCAAGAGGTGCTATCTCTATAATGTTCCTCTCAAGCATATAACTGGCTTTGTCGTAATCTACCATATCATAAAGAGCATCGTAAAGGGGTCTAAGATACGGGTCTACCTTCTCCGCTATGCCACCAGGCAGGAAGCCCAACTTTTCTCCAGCTTCAACAGCAGGTCTTGTGAGTATGATCTTGTTAACCTTGTTTTCTTTTAGATGAGCAAGAGCCATAGCCATAGCTAAGTATGTTTTTCCTGTCCCTGCGGGACCTATACCAAAAACTACATCGTTGTTTTTTATGGCATCTACATATATCTTCTGCGTGCGAGTTTTGGGCAGTATGGCTTTCCTTCTGTGAGTCATCAAGATGATGTTCTCTTTATCTTCCTGAGGAACAGCTTTGCTCACATACTCTTTTGCCCTTTCCCTAACTTCTTGTGCAGTCATGGGATGGGATCTGAGCTCCTTTATAATGCTTCTTATAAAGTCGTATGCCTGCTTTACTCTGTCTTCTTCTCCCCTGATGGTGATCTCTGTACCTCTTGCTAACATCTTCACATCAAACAGTTGAGAGAAGTACTTAAGATTTTCGTCAGCACGCCCTACTACGGCATAAAAGACCTCATCAAAACTGCCCAAATCTACCCTTTCTTCTACCTTTTCCGCGCTTGACATCCTCTTGTTGTATAAATATACTTATCCAAAGAAGAATTTCAAGACTCCATGATAAAATTTTATCCAGCATGAAGATTGTTATGGTCGCTTTTGAAAGCGCACCTTACATAAAGGTGGGTGGGTTGGGGGATGTGATACATTCCCTTTCAAAAGCTTTGGTTAAATTAGGACACGAAGTATCTGTTATCCTCCCTCTTCACAAGGGTATAAGAGCAAATCCCATAAAAATAGTAGAAAACATAAAAATCTATATGGACCACGAATGGAAAAGTTTTAATCTTTACGAAGATAAGCTTGACGGTATCAGATTTTTTTTTGTAGACTATCCTCCTTACTATCGTAGGGACTATCCCTACTCACCTCCCAAAGGAACTTATGAGGATAACCCCCTAAGGGCTGGATTTCTGAGCCTTGCAGGACTTGAAGTTATAAAGCGTATAGAACTATTTCCAGATGTGGTGCATACTCACGATTGGCACACCTCCATGCTAGGTCTGTATAAACTTCTCTACTATAAAGATATGGATTACATGGCTGTAGTGTTTACCATACATAACGCCATGCACCAAGGTATATTTGACAGTCATTTTTTACCAAGGCTCAATCTCCCATGGGAAGTATTCCGTCCCTTTGGAGGCATTGAATTTTATGGAAAAATAAACTTCCTTAAAGCTGGTATCTTGTTCTGCGATGTTCTAACTACCGTCAGTCCTTCTTACGCCGAAGAGCTAAAAGAGTACGCTTATGGTCTTGAAGGTGTAATAAGGGAGAAAAAGTACTTTTTTGGGATACTCAACGGTATAGACTACGATATATGGAATCCAGAAAGGGATAACTATATAAAGGTACACTATAGTGTAAAGAATTTCAAAAAAAAGAAACATGTCAATAAAAGGCATTTACGGGAGGTTTTTGGTTTAACAGGCAAGGAGGACAAACCTCTTGTGGGTATGGTATCAAGACTTACCGCTCAGAAGGGTTTTGACCTTATAAAGGAGGTTATCCATCAGGCAGTTGTAGAAGGTTTTGAGTTTGTCTTTTTAGGTTCTGGTGAAGAGTTTTACCAAAATATGCTAATTGAGTTTATGAAAAAACACCCCAGCAGTGTTAGAGTAAGGATAGAGTATAACGAGGAGCTTGCTCACAAGGTTTATGCAGGGAGTGATATGTTTCTTATGCCTTCCCTTTTTGAACCCTGCGGTATATCTCAAATGATAGCCATGAGGTATGGGACTGTCCCCATAGTTAGAAAAACAGGAGGGCTTAAGGACACTGTTATAGATGTCATAGAAAATCCAGAAGGGGGTACTGGCTTTACCTTTGAAGAGTACAAACCCAAAGAGCTTTTCCATGCTATGCTTAAAGCCGCTGTTTTTTACGAGATGGAGAGGTGTAATGGATCAAAAAGATGGTCAGAGTTAATAAAGAGATGTATGTCTGTGGATTTCTCTTGGGAAAAAAGTGCAAAACAGTACGAAGGCATTTATTCATCTGCAATGCTTTTAAGAAAGTACCAGAGCTGATCACATAAACTCCCTGTTTATACCTTCCATATACATGCGCTCTATTATGGTCCTTGCTATAGGTGCTGCAACTGCACCACCAGACCCACCGTGTTCTACTAAGACACCTATTACAAAGATGGGGTCTCTATAAGGTGCAAAACCTATAAACCAAGCGTGATCCCTAAAGTGATAAGGTAGACGTTTACTCTTTGCGCTTAAAGGGGATATCTGGGCGGTTCCTGTTTTTCCAGCAATCTCTGCTATGTGTGAGTTAGCAGATTGAGCGGTCCCTCTTCTTACCACATCTCTCAGGGCTTCTTTTATGATGCCAAAGTGTTCAGGGGATGCTCTGACTACCTTATAAACCGTCTTTCTGTTTTTCCACACTACCTTCCCAGATGGATCTCTTATTTCTCTAACTAATGTAGGTTTGTATATCACTCCATTGTTGACTATACCGCTCATCATAAGCACCTGTTCAAGCAAAGTGGCAGTTATATAACCCTGACCTATAGACAGATTTACCGTATCACCTCCGTACCAAGCAGAACCCAACTTCTTCCTTTTCCAAGAAGGTGTGGGTATGAAGCCTTTACCACAAGGTAGCTCAAAGGGAATGCCTTCTGCGTAAGAAAACTCCCTAAGGATTTCTTCTATGCCTTTGGGACCAAGTTTGTAATATCCATAGTTGTAAAAGAAAACATCACAAGAGTCTCTTATAGCGGTTTTCACATTCTCCCATCCATGACCGTGCCTGTTCCAGCAATAAAAGATCCTGTTGCCGAGCTCAAACTTCCCTCGGCAAACCACACCATCTTTTAAGGATACTCCTCTCTCAAGAAGCGCAAGTGCCAAAGCGGGCTTTATAACAGAAGCGGGAGGATACTTGGCAAAAAGACACCTGTTAAATAGAGGTTTGTAGGGGTCTGATAGGTACTCTTGCCACTTTTCAAATACTGTATTGGGATCAAAACATGGATAACTCACTAAACCAAGAACCTCACCGGTCTTGGCATGAATAAGAATTACCCCACCCGCTTTTTGTCCAGAATTTCTAAACACCTCGTAAATTATCCTCTGAATCCTTAGGTCTAAGGTGAGTACTACGGTACTGCCTTTCTTGGGTGGTATGTCTCTTATAACCCTTATAGGTTTTCCTACAGCATTTATCATAATTTCCTGCCCACCCACATATCCCAAAATAAACTCATCCAACGCTCTTTCTATACCGTATTTACCTACCAGACTTTGGGTAGAAACTCTACCTTTGTATTTTTTTAGATCCTCTTGATCAGGATAGCCTGTGTATCCAACTGCATGAGAAACCATCTCTCCATAAGGGTAGTATCTTTTGGGGATCATGTTTATAAACACACCCGGTAGTTTGTAGCTGTTGTTGTAAAACTTGTCTATTTCCTCTTGTGTTTCTAGGTTTTTTATGGGTATAGGCTCAAAGCCTTTTGATCTCTGCTTTAAAGTATCTTCTTCCAAATCTACCTGGAAAAGGTTTTTCAGCTCTTTAAGTATATCCTTAAGGACCGCCTTATCCTCAAGCTTTTGGGGATCAAGAAACAGTATATATTTGGGAATGTCGTAAGCCAACTTTTCACCGCTTCTGTCAAGTATGTCTCCTCTCTGTGGATAAAGCACCTTTAGTCGTAAATAGTTTTTCTTAGAAAGTTCTGCAAAATAGGAACTTTTAAAGATTTGCATGTATATGAGTCTTAAGAGGACTACCAGATAAAGGATGGCACTAAGCAAAGCAAGAAAGACAAACCTACGCCTGTGCATTCTTTTTGATTATAAATAAGGTCAAAAGATACAAAAGGAACAGTTCAAGGAAAAATCCCAATGAGAAGGTGCGCAAGTCAAAAGGATAGTAATACTTGAGCCTAAACAGGATATACCTAAAAAGATGCTCCAAAAGTGCTACAAAGCTGTAAAAGATCATCAAAGACAAGCGGGTAGCGAACTCCCACCTGCTTTTGAAAATCTCAAGGAGAAGACTCACAAGCAGTTTTCCAGATATGTTCCAACCAAAGGTGTCGTACATAAGGTCAAGATAAAGTCCTGATATGAGTGGTTTTTTAACATCCACCTTTTCTTGTTTGCTCGTGTGTAAGAAGAGATAAAGAAGAACTAAGTCAGGCACATAAAGGTTTGACACAAATAAACCAGTCATCACAGAAGCCTGTATAAAAGCCAAAAGCATAGAAATAATGTAAAATTTCATAACTTTGCCTTTATAACTACCACATACTCAAGTTTCCTTATGTCCACAGAAGGGAGTATAACCACCCTTTTAAAAAACTGATCGTTTCTCTGCTCTGATTTTAGCACAGTTCCTATTATAAAAGCGGGAATAATTTTTTTGTTATCCCTCAAAAGCACTAAATCACCTTTCTCTACAGGGTCCTCAAGGTTTACATAAAGAAGTTGTCCGTATCGCCATCCCCCTTTGTATATATAACTCTTTCCTGTAGCTGCTGTAGTTGAGGAAACGGTAAGATCTTTTGAGTAAACGGTCCTAACTCTTGAAGAGCTACCAAAGACTTTGTCTACTATACCCACAAACTTATCCTTAAAGAACACTACAAAGCCCTCTTCCATTCCTTGATCTTTACCTTTATCTATAAGTACAAAGGTATCCATTCCTGATGGATCGTATCCTACAATACCCGCAAACACTATATCCTTAATGTAGTTTTGCGCTTGAACGCCCACGAGCTCAGAAAGGTTTTTGAGAGATGTCTCACAAGTCCTTAGCTGGCTTTTGTAAAGATAAAGCTCCTGTAGTTGTTTTGAAAGCTCGCGATTGGTTTTTTCTACATGCACGAGATATATGTATCTGTTTAAACTATCGCTCACCGTGTTGGCTAAGTGTGTTTTTAATTCTATGACTGGCATAAGTATGCTGTACAGTATATCAAAAAGGAAAGAGAAATACTTACTTGAGGATATGTTGGAAAAGTAAAGGGAAATATTTAGAAGGATTAGGAGGAGATAAACAATCCACCTTTTCTTGCTCATGTCTTGTTGTGACCTCTCTATGTGGGTCACACCCAGGTTTCACTACACCTATAAGTATAGTCCTAAACTAATATACTGTCAAATTGTACGGTTGCCTGTGCTGATTGCTTGACATCTTCAGGAGTTTTGTTTTATAGTTTCTATTGTCCCTGAAAGGGGCAAAGGAGGTAAAACATGAGATACTTGGCTATTGTTTTCGCACTCTTTTTAGGTATCACTCTGTTAGAACCCATTTATCAGCAAGCTTACGCAGAAACTCATCACAAAAAAACTCACTTACACAAGAAAAAAGCTAAGAAAGTCAAAAAAAAGATGGTCATCAAACCTTCAAGAAACATAAACAGTCCACGGGAAGGCGAACTTTTAAAACTTGAGGGTATGGTAAAGGACATTAATGAACAGTAAAGAACTTAGGCTTATAGAAGAGCTTAAGATAAAGCAGGGTGATACTTGGCGCGTTCTGAAAATAATGAGTGAGTTTGTCCGAGGGTTTGATGAGCTTGCTTATGTAGGTCCAGCGATAACTTTTTTTGGCAGTTCAAGGATAGGTGAAGATAACCCTTTTTACAAGTTAGCTTACAGAACCGCCTTTAGGATTGGTAAGATGGGTTTTTGCATAATAACTGGTGGAGGACCTGGTATAATGGAAGCTGCTAACAGGGGAGCTTATGACGCTGGCGCTTTATCTGTAGGATTGAACATAGAGATTCCCAAGGAACAGGTACCTAACAAATATCAAACCAAATCCCTTTACTTTGATTACTTCTTTGTAAGAAAAGTTATGCTCATAAAATACTCCTTCGCTTATGTGATCTTTCCAGGGGGCTTTGGCACTTTTGATGAGCTTTTTGAAGCCCTTACGCTTATACAGACTGGAAAAAGCCATCGCTTTCCCATTATCCTTTTCGGAAGCGAATATTGGAGACAGCTTATTGAATTTATGCACCATGTTATGGTTCCACAGGGCACCATAGGAGAAGAAGATGTGAGTCTGCTTACTCTTGTGGACGACCCGGAACAGGTAGTGGATAGGGTGTTAAGTGAAGCAATACAGCAGTATGAATACCTAAGAGAAAAAGAACCTCTAAACCCCATCTTAGAAAAGTTAGAGAAAATTCTGAACAGAATGGGAAAAGTGTAAATCATACAATAACCTGCTTTACAAAAAGTACCTCTGGAAGCTTTGAAAGTTCCAAAAGCACATTTTCGGGAACAGGGTCGTCAAGATTTAGTATACCAAGAGCTATCCCGCCTCTCTTTTCTCTTCCGAGCCTAAATCCCGCTATGTTTACACCAGCTTTACCTAAGATGGAACCTACCTTGCCTATAACTCCCGGCACATCCTTGTTTTCAAAGATGAGCATTATTCCCTCTGGTTCTATATCCACTCTATAGTTGTCTATGCGAAATATTCTGGGTATATGTCCTTCAAGAACTGAACCTGCAACAATTCTTTCCGAACCGTTAGACCTTACCATCACCTTTATGTAATGCTTAAAGTCCTCCACATCTTCTGACATGACCTCTTCTACCTTTATGCCTCTGTCCTTTGCTACATAGCTTGCGTTTATTATGTTTACTGGAAAATCCACTACCTCTCTGAGTATACCCATTAAAACTGCAGAGGATACAGGATGAAAGTGCTGTGCTATGTCCCCTCTTACTTCTACATGCACTTCCCTTATGCCCTCCTCTACCCATTGGACTATAAACTTGCCCATCTTTTCCGCAAGGTCAAGATGAGGTTTTATGAGAGTCAAAACCGACAGATCTGGAAAGGGTGCGTTCACCACATACTCGACGGTCATACCCCTTAAAGCTTTTATAACTTGCTGGGCAACTATGACCGCCACATTTTCTTGAGATTCGTAAGTGTTGGCACCTATATGGGGGCTAAGAGACACATTGGGAAACTTTCCCAGTTTTTCCACAAATTCTATGGGAGGTGGTTCTTTGGAAAACACATCAAGCCCTACACCGGAAAGCTTTCCTGCTTCCAAAGCCCAAAGTAAATCCTCTTCGTTGACAATACCTCCCCTCGCACAGTTTATAAGCACAACACCGTCCTTCATCAGCTCAAATTCTTTTTTTGTTATCATGTTTCTCGTTTCGTGCGTGAGAGGTGCGTGTATAGTAAGCACATCTATTTGCTTTAACATCTCATGGAGATTATCCATAAGTTTTACTCCTAATCTTTCTGCCTTCTCTTTGGGTATGTAAGGGTCATAAGCCATAACTTTCATACCAAAAGCTTTAGCCCTTATAGCTACCTGAGAACCTATATTACCTAAACCTATGATACCTAAGGTTTTTCCGTAAAGCTCCCTGCCCATAAACTTTTTCCTGTCCCACCTGCCATCAAGGATGGATTGATGAGCTATATGAGCATTTCTCATAACACTAAGCATGTGATTTATGGTGAGCTCTGTAGCTCCTATGGTGTTAGCTCCGGGAGTGTTGACCACCAGTATACCTCTAAGAGATGCCCTCTCTATATCCACATTGTCAACACCCACACCTGCTCTCCCTATAACTTTGAGATTCCTAGCTCTGTCTATAAGCTCCGCTGTTACAGGTGTCCTACTTCTTGTTATGATGGCATCGTAATGCTCAACTACTTGCAAAAGCTCTTCGTATGATATGTCTGGCTGATTGTCTACCTGTATGTCGGGTTCTCTACTGAGTAGTTCAATACCCTTTTCCGATATGGGGTCTGTAATGAGTAGCCTAAACATATACTAACCTCCTTAAAGGTTTATAATTATAGCAAAAATCTCTTTCTTTACTGGGAGTGTAGATTATAAATTTAAATGCTAAGGAGGTGTTGGTATGAAGTTTTTTCTTCTATACATTCTGGCACTTGTAAACTTTTCCTTTGCAGTTTCAGAGGGGAAAATGATCTTTGAAAACAACTGTCTCAGATGCCATCAGGAAGGTTCAAAAAAGCCTCTATCATACCTGAAGAAAGAATACAAAGGTAGGGCTGATGCGGTTATGGTACTTGCCAAGCAGTGCCCATGGGGTAGGAACCTGTCGGATATGGAGATAGAAATAGTAAGTAAGTGGTTAGCAGGCGAGGAAAAGTGATAAAATAACTATTCTATGGCTCTCTTTTGGAAAAAGTCTCAAGAAGAGAAGTTGGCAGAGAAAGGCGATAAAAATGCCATACTTAAACTCATACAGCAGGGCAAAAGAGAAAGAGCCATAGAGATCCTTGAAAGGTTCAAAGATGATCCCCAGCTTCTGCGCTTACTTTATGACCTTTACATGCAAGAAGGCAAATACTACTACGCTTACCAGCTCATAGAACATTACGATAAAAGCTTGGGAAACGCTCAAGAGAGAGCACTTATATACGAAAAGGTAGGTGAGAACCAAAAAGCCATAGAAGAGTACTTGAAAATAGGAAATTTTGAAAGTCTCAGGAGTGCAGGAAACCTCCTTTATAAGATGGGCGATAAAGAAAACGCTCTAAAAGTTTTTGAAAGGGCTATGAAGCTTTCACCCCCTTATGAAAAAGAAAAGTTGGAAGAGGTCATAAACAAAATAAAGCAAGAACTGGGACTCATAGTGCAGGCAAAAGAGAGCTTACTTGATAAAATAAGGAAAGGTCTGCATAAGACCAAGGAGAAGGCCCTCTTTGGCATCATACTAAGAGGCAGAAAAGTGGATGAGGAGCTCTTTGAAGAGTTGGAAGAGACACTCATAAGGGCAGATGTAGGAGCAAAAACAGCCATAAACTTGGTTGAAGAGCTCAAAAAAGAAGCTGTAAAAAGGAACATAAAAGCATCTGATGGTCTAAGGGAAATCCTTAAAGAAAAGTTTTTACTTTTACTTTCCAACTGTGAGGGAAGTATAAAGTTTAACGAAGGAAGACCCAATGTTTACCTTTTCTTGGGTGTGAACGGTTCTGGTAAGACTACTACCATAGGAAAGTTGGCATACAGGTTCTCTTTGGAGGGTAAAAGGGTACTTTTATGTGCAGCGGATACCTTTAGGTCTGCCGCGGTGGAACAGCTTGAGGTATGGGCAAAAAGGAGCGGCGCAGACATAGTAAAAGGAGAGGAAGGTGCAGACCCAGCTTCTGTGGTGTATAATGCTATGAGTCAGGCAAACAACTACGATTTATTGCTTATAGATACAGCTGGAAGGCTTCATACCAAGGAACCTCTCATAAGAGAACTAAGGAAGATAAAGTCTGTAATAAATAAATTCTACCCTGAGGAACCTACGGAAACTTTGCTCGTTTTAGACGCTACACTGGGACAGAACTCTATAGCGCAGGCTAAGGTTTTTAAGGAAGCTCTGAATATAACGGGCGTAGTCCTTACCAAGCTTGATGGAACTGCCAAAGGTGGGGCGATAATACCCATATGTCAGGAGCTAAAACTTCCAGTCAAACTCTTAGGTGTGGGCGAAGGTGTAGATGACCTTCAACCTTTTGATGCAAAGCTTTTCGTAGAAGAATTACTGTCTGTGGAGGTGTAGATAAGATGGAGTATTTAGGCATTCTAATCTTCTTCTTAATAGCTTTGGCAGTCGGTTTTGCTTTTGCCTTCCTTAACGACCTTTTGGGTCCAAAGAAAAAAGAAAAAATGGAAGATTATCCTTATGAATGCGGCGTTCCCCTTTACGATCCAGAGGCTCGTGGTACTTTCAAACAAGGCTATTACCTTTTAGGACTGCTTCTTATACTCTTTGACATAGAAGCAGCCTTTCTCTTCCCTTGGGCTGTAGTGTTTAAAGAGATAGGGTTTTACGGACTTGTAGAAGCTCTTATGTTTATCTTTATACTTGCCTTAGGCTTTGTGTACGCGTGGAGGAAAGGTGCACTAAAGTGGCAGATGTGATACAGGAGGGGAAGGCAAGACTTTACATGCAGATCCCCTCGATCGTATCTTCCCGTATGCCCGTCTTTTATAACCCCCACATGGTAGTAAACAGGGACATGAGCTTGCTTGTAGTCTTAGCATCTTTAGGAGAAGGTGCTATCATCTGCGATCCTATGGGTGCAAGCGGTATAAGAGGCATAAGGTTTTTGCTTGAAGCAGGAGCTAAAAAAGTCATATACAATGACATAAACCCAAGGGCTGTAGAGGAGTTTAAGAGACTTATAAAAATTAACCGCGTGGATGAAAGTAAGGTGGAGATACACTCAGAAGATGCAAGTTTGCTACTTAGAAAACTAAGAGGTTTTGATTATGTAGACATGGACCCTTTTGGTTCACCCGTAGATTTCTTAGAGAGTGCCATCCCGTCTGTGAAAAGGGGTGGATTGTTAGGGGTCTCTGCCACTGATACCGCAGTGCTTTCTGGCACATATCCCACTACTTGCGTCAGAAGATACGGTTCTAAGCCTTTGCTTGAGGCAGAGTTTTACCACGAGGTGGGTATAAGAATACTCATAAAAAAAGTTATAGAAGAAGGGGCTAAGTTAGACTTTGCCTTAACGCCTGTGTTTTGCTACTCTCACAGACATCACTTTAAAGTTTTTTTTAAAAAGGATATAGGTGCAAGAAGGGCAGACCAGCTTATGAAAGACATAGGATACATAGTTTACTGTTCTAAGTGTTTATACCGTAAGGCTTTGGAATGTGAGAGCATGATAAACCTTTGTCCCATATGTGGTAATGAGCTTTTCCATGCTGGACCCCTTTGGATAGGTAAGCTCTGGGATGAAGGGCTTATCACAGGCATGCAAAAGTTAAAAGATAGACTAATTTTGAGTAAAGAAACCATTAAACTTCTTAGTAAAGTAGAGCAGGAAGCCATCAAGCAGACAGTTGGTTTTTATACACTATCCGCTATAGGGGAGAAGCTTAGGATAGGTATTTTGCCAAACTTAGAAAGGTTTTTGTCTTTAATGGAAGGGGTTAGAACTCACTTTACTGGAGAAGGTTTTAGGACCACACTAAGCCACAGCGAATTACTAAAAAGATTAGGCTCTTTGTCTTTACGGCAATAAGTAGAGTGTGGTGTTCATTTGGTAGATTTTAGAAACTACAGCTTCAGAAAGTCTATCTTCTATGGTTTTTGCCACTTCCTTTTCATCAAGCTTTCTAAGAGCATAGTTAGTAGTTATAATAGTGCTTTTCATATGGTTGTACCTGTAAGAGATGATGTGTGTGATCATCTCTCTTTGCCAATCGGAAAGACGCTCAGAGCCAAGGTCGTCAAGCACCAACAGAGGAATCTTGAGTAGTAAGTTCATAAGCCTTGTATACTTTCCGTTATCTTCCATAACACTTTTTAGTTTAAAAAGCATATCTTTGGTATCAAAGAAAAGTCCCCTTATCCTTTTGTTTCTGTAAACGGTTTTTAGCACACATACCGCAAGGTGTGTCTTTCCCATGTGAGGAGGACCCAAAAGAGTCAATCCATTGCCATCTGTTGGCTCAAAGCTGTAAGAGTAAGATATGCATGTTTCTAAAGCCTGAGCCTGAGATGGTGAAATGGGAACATAGTTTTCAAATTCTGCAGAAGAGAACCTTGGGGGTATGTGTAGGTACTTGGCTATATCTATACTTTGAAACCTACACGAGCATAGCTCTACGCTCCGCCCCTTGTCTACAAAACCTGTGCCACCACATACGGGACAATCTTCCACCATATCTTAAAATATAACTGCATGTTTACCTTTTTGCTTACTAATGATGACGGTTATTTCTCAGAAGGCATAAGAGCTCTCAGGTCTGTGCTTAAACAAATAGGAAGGGTTGTATGTGTAGCTCCAGACAGGAACTTAAGCGGTGTAGGACATTCTTTGACTTTCAACTCACCTTTGAGAGTAAGAAGGATAGAAGAAGACTTTTGGACTGTAATAGGTGGAACACCAGCAGACTGCATACACTTTGGCTACTACCTTATACTAGAAGGTAAAAAACCCCATATGGTTTGTTCAGGTATAAACGATGGTCCCAATTTAGGTGAAGACATCACTTACTCAGGAACTGTCTCTGGAGCTATGGAGGGTAGAATACTGGGTATACCTTCCATAGCGTTTTCTGTATTTGGTAGAGAAGATATAGACTTCACACAGGTAGCGGATGTTGCCAAGCAGGTAGTCCTAAAAGCTTTAGAAGAAGGCATGCCAGAAGATACTTATCTGAATGTGAATATACCCCATCTGAGGAAGGAAGAGATAAAGGGTTTTCTTATAACTAAACAAGGTAGGAGAAGTTACAAAGAGAAGGTTTTGAAGCTATCAGACCCTCACGGTAAACCCATATACTGGATTACCGCAGAACAGTTTGGCTGGATGCTTGAAGAAGGTACGGACTACTGGGCGGTTTATCACGGGTATGTTTCCATAACCCCACTGCAATTAGATATGACCAACTACAGAGCCTTGGAAGAGCTAAAAAGTAGCTGGAAATTATAAAAATTATGAAAAAGCTTCTAAAGTTAATGGGTATATTTTTACTCTTGCGGGTAAAGTAATATATAATCATATCAAAAGAAGTTAAGGTACGCAAAGCGATGGACTACGAGATGGTAAAGTTTTTTCATCCTTTGTGAATTTTTATACTGTATACCTTTTCTCAAGAGTTTTCCCCTTGACAAAAAGATTTTGAGACTGTATATTAATTCCATAAACTTTCAGGAGGTGAGAAATGAACTTGGAAGATGTGAAGGTGGGCACTAAGGTGATGATACGCGATCTTGCAGGAAAGGACGAAGTGATCAGAAGAGTAGAAGCTATGGGACTAAGACGGGGCAAAAGCGTTGAAGTGCTTCAGAAACTTGGCAGAACCATATTAGTAAAACTAAATAATTCAAGAATCGTAATAAGCAAAGACATTGCAAAGAACATATCTGTAGAATGAAGAAAAAGACCATCAGGGTTGCTCTTGCGGGCAATCCCAATGTAGGTAAGACAAGCTTACTCAATCACCTGGCTGGTACAACCCTTAAGGTAGGAAACTGGCCGGGTGTCACCGTTGAAAAGAAGGAAGGCAGCTTGTTTTACGAAGGATATACCATTAACTTCATTGACCTGCCGGGTATATACACCTTAGAACCCGTTTCTGAGGATGAGTTTATAGCCCATAGATTTCTTACGGAAGAGACCCCAGATGTTATTCTAAATGTAGTAGAAACTCCAAACATGGAGAGGGACCTTCTTCTTACCGTTGAGCTTCTTGAACTTGGTATTCCCATGGTTTTAGTCCTTAACATGATAGACGAGGCACAAAAGCTGGGTATAGACATAGACACAGAAAGACTTGAGGAACTTTTAGGTATTAAGGTGGTAAAAACCAACGGAAGGACAGGTGCAGGAGTTAAAGACTTGCCTAGAGTAGTAGTGGAAACTTACGAAAAGGGTATTAGACCTAAGGAGGTAAAGTATTCGGAAGACTTAGAAAGGCTCTTAACATCCATCAGAGAATCAGTAGACGAATCCAAGCATTATCTTATAAAGAAACTTCTTACTCATAGAGAGTATTTCCAGCATGTAGAGAGACTCTACGGAAAGCCAGCTTACCATGTGATAAGAGAAAACAGGTTTGCTTTTGCGCATGGTCTTTATAACGAGGTAATAAAGAGGAAACCTATTACATCTATGGACATCACCACTCTTCTGGACAGATTTCTGCTTCATCCTTACATAGGCACCGTCGTATTTTTTCTGATTATGTTTACCCTTTTCAAGATCTCCTTTGATTTTTCTAAGCCTTTTATGGACTGGCTCGATGGTTTCCTAAACGGGTTTGTATCACCTATTATCAAAATGATTTTTAAAGATCTGGGCGCACCTACCTTGGTGATAGGGTTCTTTTCGGAAGCTTTTATAGGTGGTGTGGGTTTTGTCCTTACCTTTACACCCCTTATAGCGGTTATATACTTTCTGCTGTCCTTTCTTGAGTTTACCGGATACCTTCCAAGAATAGCTTTCCTTATGGACAGATTTATGCATAAGCTGGGACTTCATGGGAAGAGTCTTGTACCTCTTTTGCTGGGGTTTGGATGCAATGTACCTGCCATCGTGGCTACAAGGACTATGGAAAGTAAAAGGGATAAGCTTTTAGTTATAGCTATGATCCCCTTCATGAGCTGTCCCGCAAGGCTCGTAGTTTTTTCTTTCTTTGCCATAACCTTTTTTAAAAACCCCACTTTGGTCATATTTTCCCTATATATGCTCGGTGTTGTAATGGCTCTGATCACCGCTATGATCCTGAGAAAAATAGCTTTAAGAGGAGCACTTGACCACTTTGTTATGGAACTACCACCCTACCGTTTGCCCACACTGAGGCTACTTCTTCGTATGGTTTGGGTGTATCTCAAGGATTTCCTTTACAGAGCGGGAACTCTCATATTCGCCGTATCCATACTCATCTGGCTAAGTATGAACCTGCCGCCCGGTGTGGAAAAACCCGAAGATAGTATAGCTGGAAAGATAGGAAAAGCAATAATTCCCATTTTTGAACCTATAGGTATAAGCGACTGGAGGATTTCCACATCACTCATTCCTGCCTTTCTTGCAAGGGAGATAGTGCTGAGTTCTATGGCAACCATATACTCTGTAGAAGAACAAGGCAAAAAAGGGGATTTTTCAGTGTATGAGTCTGCAAAAAAGCAGTTTTTTAGCTTGTTATTCGCAACAAAGGAGGCTTTTTCTTCGCTTATTAATCCCTTTCCTAAAACCTTTGAGGTTTCAGAAGAGCACAGTACCCTGAGAAGCAGTATTTCAAAGAGTATGGACGAGCGGAGCGCTTTATCGTTTATGATATTCATTCTCATTTATACATCTTGCTTGGGAACGGTTGCGGTCATGTGGAGAGAAGCAGGTAAAAAGTTTGCGCTTGGCTTTTTGGTTTACAGCTTTGTAATGGCTTGGATAAGTGCCTTTCTTATCTACAGAATAGGAACTCTATTATGAGCTGGCTTGCCACTTTTATCTTTCTTCTTTTGGCTATTTTGTTCTTCTTCTTGTGGAAAAGAAGTAAAAAAAGCTGTTGCTAACGCTTTATACCCGCAGAAAGCTCCGTTATAGGGAGTATGACGCTAAAGACTATAAAGGCAACCAGCACACCTATGACTAGCATGGAGATGGGTTCTGCAAACCTTATCCAGAAAGATATTACCCTCATGGCTTGTCTGTCATAAAACTCTTCAATGAGGTACAGCATTCTCTCTAACTGTCCGCCTTTTTCACCACTGCTTATCAGGTTGATAAAAAATGTTGGGAAAACACCTGTTTTTCTAAGTACTTCAGAAAGGCTCGTACCCTTAGAAAGTTCCCCTTCTATACCTTCTAACCTTTTTCTAAGATATTGGTTAGCTATACTTCCTCTACTTAGCGCAAGGGCTTTCACTAATGGTATGCCAGAAAGAAGGCTTATGCGCAAACTACCAGCAAATCTTGAAAGGTTAAAAAGGTAAGAGACCTTCCCAAAAATGGGAACCCTCAAAAAGATCATGTCCAACTTTTCTTTACTTACAATACCTCTTAAGAAAGGCAAAACCACCAACAAAGCAGGTAAAAGGTAAAAAATGTAGCCTATGATTTTGGAAGCATAGAGCAAGATTTTGGTAGCTAGGGGCAGGTCCTTGCCAAAACTTGCAAGCACGGAAGCTATTTTGGGCACTACAAACTTTATAACCACAACGACAGAAATAAAACTCAGCACTATAACAAAAGCGGGATAAGTAAGAGAAGATATAACCTTTGATCTTACTTGGGACATGCGCTGTAAAAACTCCCCCGCCGTGTGGAATATCTCCTCAAGGTTTTCGCCTCTTTCTGCTATCCTTAGCATCTCTACGAGAAAATCAGGAAAGACTTCTGTCTTTTTAAAAGCGTAGTGTATGGCTTCACCTCTCTCTATGGACTCTCTTACTGAGTTTAAAGCGCTCAGTATGGTTTTATTATCCACCTGTTTGCTAAGTACTTCAAGAGCTTTATTCAGGTTAAAACCAGAAGATAGTAACAAAGAGAGCTGTAAAAGAGTAAAGGATAACTCATCTTCAGATGGCTTTCTCTTTATTATTTCCTTGTGCCAGAACTTTTTTTCCTCTTCTATACTTATAGGCTTTATACCCTGAGCTAAAAGCATCTTGTAGGCGGTTGCTTTGTCCTGAATGTCCACCTTACCTTTCCTTAGATTTCCTTCTCTATCTATGCCTGTATAAAGCAGAGCCATTTACTCCACCCAGTAGTTTGGTGCCTCTTTGGTTATAACCACATCATGAACATGAGATTCCCTATAGCCTGAGTATGTGATCTTTACAAACTTGGCTTTTTCTCTGAGCTCTTTTAGGTTTTTAGCTCCCACATAACCCATACCAGACCGTAATCCACCTACCAGTTGGAAGATCACATCGCTAAGCTTACCTTTGTAGGGTACTCTTCCTTCTATACCCTCTGGAACAAACTTTTCCATGTTTTCCTGACCGTATCTATCGCTTGAAAGCCTACTTGTCATAGCACCTAAAGACCCCATACCCCTGTAAACTTTATAAGCCCTACCCTGATAGTATATAGTTTCACCAGGAGCTTCTTCCGTACCTGCAAGTAGATTACCCAACATCACAGCACTTGCACCAGCAGCAAGAGCTTTGACTATGTCTCCCGAATACCTAATACCCCCATCTGCTATGATGGGAACTTCATAAGGCATAGCAGCTTTATAAGCCCACATGATGGCTGTGATCTGAGGAACACCTACACCCGCAACTACTCTCGTGGTACATATAGAACCAGGACCTACACCCACCTTAACAGCATCAGCACCGGCCTTTATCAGATCTCTCACGCCTTCTGCAGTTGCCACATTGCCTGCTATTACATCAACATGTGGATAGTTGGACTTTATAAACTCTACTGTTTCTATAACTTTCTTTGAATGTCCATGAGCGGTATCTACCACTAAGACATCCACATGAACAGAAATAAGAGCCTCAATACGCCTTTTTACATCTGACCCTACCCCTACAGCAGCACCTACTCTCAGTCTACCTATCTCGTCCTTACACGCGTTGGGATACTTCTTGCGTTTGACGATATCTTTTATGGTTATGAGACCACGAAGCCTACCTTCCTTATCCACTATAGGAAGTTTTTCTACTTTATGTTTCTGTAGTATTTCTTCTGCTTCTTCAAGCGTGACTCTCTCCTGAGCGGTTATAAGCCTTTCTTTGGTCATAAAAAGAGATACAGGCTTGTCATAATCGGTACCCTTCAAGAAGCGCAGGTCCCTGTTGGTAAGTATACCCACGAGCATACCATCACCATCAACCACTGGTACACCTGAAATTTTGTACCTTTCCATAATATGCAAGGCATGCCTCACTGTATCCTCAGGGCGCACAGTTATAGGTTGGAGTATCATACCGCTTTCGGACTTTTTCACCTTTTCAACCTCTTGGGCCTGCATTTCTATGCTCATGTTCCTGTGGATTATACCCATACCACCTTCTCTGGCTATAGCTATGGCAAGCCTCGATTCAGTAACTGTATCCATGGCAGCCGAAACTATGGGTATGTTTAGTTTTATCCTCTTAGTTAGATAAGTGGATACATCCACTTGGCTAGGCAAAACTTCTGAATACTGGGGAACCAAAAGAACATCGTCAAAGGTATAGGTTTCAATAAACTGCTCACCTTCCATATATTAATTATAGCTTTTTTTTGGTATAATTTATAGCTGTACAGAGCCGGTAGCTCAGTCCGGTAGAGCAACGGACTTTTAATCCGTGGGTCGCGGGTTCAAATCCCGCCCGGCTCACTTGTATTAAATTATTCCTATGGAGTACATTACACCTTACAATCTTGATGAGCTCAGAGATCTAGTTTCCAAATGGGGTATGCCCAACTATAGAGCTGTGCAGATAACGAGATGGATTTACAAAAAGTTCCAAACGGATTTTGATCTTATGACCGATATATCAAAAGAGGAAAGAAAGCTTTTAAAAGAGAAATTCTTGGTGCATACCCTTGAGTTTCAAAAAGAGGTACCTGCGGAAGATTCTACCAAATACCTTTTTAAAACTAAAGACGGACATACTGTGGAGACAGTACTTATAATAGAAAGAGATCACCTTACTCTGTGCGTATCTTCCCAAATAGGCTGTGCTATAGGATGTAAGTTTTGTGCTACCACCATAGATGGCCTCGTAAGAAACCTTAAAACGGAGGAGATAATAGACCAATTCTTGCAGGTTCAGAGGAGGATCATGCCACAAAGGATAAGAAACGTGGTGTTCATGGGAATGGGAGAGCCTCTTGCTAATTACGAAAATGTCAGAAAGGCTGTTGAGATCATGGTAAGTCCGTGGGGTATAGACCTTTCAAAGAGAAGAATCAGCATATCTACAAGTGGTCTTATAGCTCAGATAAAAAGGATGTCACAGGATCCCATTATGAGAGATGTAAACCTTGCTGTTTCTATAAACGCTCCTTACGAAAAACTCAGAGAAGCCCTTATGCCCATATCAAAAACCAACAGCCTTTCAGAGCTCATCAAGACACTAAAAGATTACCCTTATCCAAAAGGCAGAAGGATCATGTTGGAATATGTGCTCATAAAAGGAGTAAACGATACAAAAGAGTGTGCTGTTGCTCTTGGAAGGCTCATCGGAAGGCACAAAAATAAGTTTAAGGTAAACCTTATACCTTACAATCCTGATCCTGATCTTCCTTACGAAAGACCACAGCTGGCACAAGTTTATGAATTTCAAAAAATACTTTGGAGCATGGATATATCTACTTTCATTCGGCTCAGTAAAGGTATAAGTGTGTTTGGAGCTTGCGGACAGCTCAGAAAGAGAGAAGTGGTATAATCCTCCTATGTACAAATCCATCTTTTACGGCTCTATCATCACTGTGTGCATAATAATTGCAACCGCACTATACATACTCAAAAAAACCTTTCCAAAAGACATCATAAGCGTAGTCTTCCTCTTAGAAAAGAGGTATCTTCTGTTTGCCATGCTGAGTATGTTCTTCTACCACACTTTTGATAACATGAGACTCTTTGTGCTTTCAAGAGCCATGGGTCTTAGGTATTCTTTTTTGTACGGTTATGTAATATCCTTAATAAATACCTTTGGTGCCACAGTTACACCAGCACATGTAGGCGGTGAGTTCATATCCATATACACTCTAATGAGAAAAGGTGGACGGCTCCACAAAGTTGTGAGCGTTGTAACTATGAAGACCATAACTGGTATGTCCTTTTTCATAGTGGCTTTACCCATTACTATTTATGAAATGTATAAGAATCCTTCTCAGGCAAAGAATCTTTTTGAACTTATAGCTGTAGTTATCCTCTTGACTGCTGTAATTTATGTATTCCTGAGGGTTTTTTTTAAGAAAAACTCTAATAACGGAAGGTTTATAAGCAAGACTAAGAACATATTCAAAAGGTACTTAGTAACCATGAAGATATTCTTAAGGAACAAAAAGATATACATACTTGGAGCGGTAGTTAGTAGTGTTCTGCTATATATATGCTTCCTCTTGGTAGGTGTGTTTCTTGTGAAGGCTTTCAATACAACAGCTGACCCACTGAGCGTGCTTTTACACCAGCTTTTATTGGTTTACGCTCTTTTTGTAAGTCCTACTCCCGGTGGAAGTGGTGTTGGAGAGCTGGGAGCCCTTTCTGTATTTGCCCCCTTCCTGGAGCCATTGTTGGTTGGGGTGTTTGCTCTCCTCTGGAGGTTTTTAAGTCAGTACCTGAGTGCCATTCTTGGGGGTATTCTGCTATCTATACTTTTGCTCATTGATGCCAAGAAGTTTAAACATGAGGCTTAACTTTTTGCACCTTTTGAACCCATATGGCTTTGCGGTTATGCTGAGAAACTCCCTTTATGACAGAAAAGTATTCAAGGCATGCAAGCGTAATATTCCTGTCATTAGTGTGGGTAATCTGTGTGTAGGGGGTACGGGAAAGAGTAGTCTTGTCAGGTACATTGCAGAACACTTTTCAGGAAAGTTCCATGTGTGCATTCTCTCCAGAGGCTATAAGAGAAAAAGTAAAGGCACTTTGCTCGTATCTTGCAGAGGAGATATAAAAGCAAAGTGGGAAGAAGCAGGAGACGAAGCTTTTATGCTGGCTAAGACACTCAGGGATGTAAGTGTAGTAGTTGATGAAAACAGATGTAGAGGGTCTTCTTATGCCATCAATAAGCTGGGTGCAGAGCTTATCATACTTGACGATGGCTTTCAGCACAGAAAGATGCATAGGGATTTAGACCTCCTTCTTATAAGAGAAAAGGATCTAAAAGATCATCTTTTACCCTTTGGTAGGCTAAGAGAACCTCTCTCTTCTATTGTTAGGGCAGATGCTATAATCCTGTCTTACCAAGACATAAAAGAGTGGGATATAGAAGTTCCAAAACCTGTGTTTAAACTTTACAGAAAGGACTGGAATGTTAGGGATATTTGGGGAAATCCGCTAAAAGGGGCAGAGAACTTTGAGTTTATAGCCTTTGCTGGGATCGGAGATAACGAGCAGTTCTTTAAGACATTAGAAAGGATGAGACTAAAAATACTCAAAAAACTTTCCTTTAGGGATCATTACCATTATAAAAATTTTAAGCTCTCACCAAATCAGCTTTACATAACTACTCTTAAGGATATTGTAAAGCTCCCGCCTTACGAAAACATTTATTATCTTGATTACTCCGTGGATGTTCCAGGTTTGTTGGATTTTGTTGAGGGTGCTATAATTAAATTTGATAGGGCTGGTAGCTCAGCTGGCAGAGCAACGGACTCTTAATCCGTGGGTCGCGGGTTCGACTCCCGCCCAGCCCACAGTTGCCAAGTACCATCTTTGAACACATAAGCCTTGCCTATCTGCGCACTTCTTATGTTGAGCTTTCTGATCTTGGCATAGTCCTGCGGTGCGCTTAAGAACTTCTTTAAATGCTCCTCTTCATCAAAAAAGAGGTAAGTATTTCCCACTTGAAGGGCAAAAGCTCTCTGCAGTTTTACAAAAGCGCTACAAACAGGACACCTTGTCCCTTCTGGCAGAATTATGTCAGCACCAGCTTTTCTCAAAGCGCGTAGCATTATTAATATTACAGCGATAAAGGATGCGAGCGTTATAAAAAAAGACACCTTTAAAGGGTCATTACCTCTGAGGAACAAAGATGCCACAAAAGACAGTAGGCTCAAAACGGTTAGCAAAAGCACCGCATATATATACCTCGTAGGAACACCTTTCACCGCAAAAAGGAAGATCACCCCAATGTTTACAAATTCCAACAACCTTGAAAGTATAAAAAGCACACCATCAAGTACAGGTACTTCCACAGATCATAATTTAAGCCATCCTTTTGAGTATGTAATCTACTTTTTTTATGGGATTTTGGTCTTGGACTATGTCTCTTCCTACCACTATTATGTCCGCTCCTTTTTCCAAGGCTTCTTCTAAACTAACAGCTCTCTTTTGGTCTGCTTTTTCTTTGTCTAAGCTAACACCAGGCACAACCGTCAAAAATTCTTTCTTTATACTGCTTTTTAAAAAGCTTACTTCTTTCCCTGAACACACAACACCGTCAAGCCCCTCTTCTAAACTCAACTTGGCAAGCCTGTAAACAAACTCTGCAATAGGAATGCCAATTCCCAAATCTCTCAGAAAATTTTCATCAAGACTTGTCAAGAGGGTCACCGACAAGAGTTTTATATTTCCTTTCACTTGGTTTGCCATTCTTAGAGCATCTTTTCCACAAAGAGCGTGAATGGTAAGATAGTCTGCAGATAAGTCTAAGGCAGATACTACAGCGTTTTTAACTGTGTTGGGTATGTCATGAAGCTTAAGGTCTAAAAAAAGCTCAAAACCCATCTCTTTTACTGTGGAAGTTATGGCTTTGTGATGGCTTATGAAGAGCTTATAACCTACCTTAAAGATAACGGGATAACCCGTCAGGGCTTTAAGAATTTCCCTTGCCTTTTTATAATCAGTATCCAAAGCTATACACAGCTTAGCCATGGACTACCTTTTTGAAGTTTTCAAGAACTTTGAGTCCCAACTTCTGGCTCTTCTCTGGGTGAAACTGAACTCCAAATACATTTCCATACTCTACAGCGGAAACGAAGTTTATTCCGTAGTCAGTCAGTGTAGCTATTACCTCGCTTTTTTTGGGCACTACATGGTAAGAGTGCACAAAGTAAAAGTAATCTCCATCTTTTATGCTTTCAAAAAGAAGGCTGTCTTTTTTCTTCCACACTTGGTTCCAGCCTATGTGGGGTATCTTCACTGTGGTAGGTAGCAAGACCACATCACCCTCTAAAAGACCAAAACCTTCTTCTGTCCCAAATTCGTAGCTTCTTTCAAAAAGCAGTTGTAAGCCAAGGCATATACCTAAGTAAGGTTTACCTTTTTCTATATGTCTGATCACGGCGGAAAAAAGTCCGGCTTTCTTCAGGTTTTGAACCGCATCTTTGAAAGCTCCAACCCCGGGTAATACTACCGCGTCAGCCTTTGATACTACATGAGCATCACAAGTAATCAAAGGTTTAATTCCCACTTTTTCTAATGCTTTGCTCACGCTTCTGAGATTGCCCATACCGTAGTCTATAAGAGCGGTGATCAAGGTCTAGACTCCAAGAAGTGCGGATATTTCGCTCAGCTTTCCTGTTGTTAGAAGAACACCCAAAACCACGAGTAAGATACCACCTACTAACTCTATTATTCCAAAAAACCTGCTGAACTTTTTTACAAAACTTAGGAAGGCAGAAAGAAGAGCCCCTGCCAATATAAAAGGTAAACCAAGACCCATGGAAAACACAAAGAGAAGCATGGCACCCTTAGTTACCGTTTCTTGCTGAGATGCATAGAGAAGTATAGACCCAAGCACGGGACCTATGCACGGGCTCCATCCAAAGGCGAAAAAAACACCCACAAGGAAGGCACCAATTAGAGGAAGCCTACTCTTTGTGTCTTTCCTCGTCTGTCTGTATAAAAGCTCGTGTATTCCAAAGAGGTATAAAAACATACACACCAGCAAAATACCTATGAGATCAAAAAATAACTTCTGAGACATGAAACCTAAAAAGTAGAGACCCGTTATCAATGAGCCAAATCCCAAGGCTTCCTTTAAGAAGTTCTCTCTTAGAAAAACCCCAGCAAAGTGAAGACCAAAAAATACCACCAGAGCTCCCCCCAACTTTGCTATGAGTGTCTGGTAGTCTCTCAGCACCTGACCTATAGCGCTTGCGCCTGCTCCAAGCAAGGTAAAAACTAAGGAAAATCCCAATACAAAGAGTACTGATGCAAAAAGTATGTGCCAATTAAAGCCTTCCTTTTGTTCTTTTACTTCCTGTGCGCCCATACCAGATATGTAAGAGAGGTATCCAGGTATTATAGGAAGTACACAAGGCGAAAGGAAGGCAAGAACACCTGCTGTAAAAGCCAAAAAGAAAGACACTTCAAACATGCTTAGCACCTCTTATCAGGACCGAGTAGTTTTTCCACATCTTCTTTAACTTCCTTATAGACTCCCAGCTTCATCTTGTAGAGCTTTCCATCTCTGTCTATTAAGTAAGAGGTAGGAAGACCCATGAGCTTCACATTATCATTCCCTTCAAGGATTAAAAATGAGGGTTTTAGCTTCTTCAGGTAATCGTCCCTTGCACTGCTGTTGGTATCCATACTTACTGCTAGGATAACAAATCCGTGCTTTTTGCAATCCTCATAAACCTTTTGAAAGATGGGCATCTCTTCCCTACAGGGCGGGCACCAGCTTGCCCAGAAGTTTAGAAGCACCACCTTCCCCTTAAAGTCCGAAAGGCGGTACACCTTCCCGTCAAGACCAGTAAAGGTAAAGTCCGGAAGACTTTGAGGGGCTGATGGTTTGACACTGTAGCCTTCTTCATCTTCCTTTTTGTGCATAAAAGCAAAGAAAATTAAACTACCAAGAAGCAAAAGAGCTAAAAGATAAGATACCTTTCTCATACTTATAATTATATTCAGACTTCGTATATGATGTCCAGAAGCTCCTTAGCAAGTTGAGGGTCAAGGCTTTTGAGTTTTTTATATACATCGCGTGCTTCGTCTATCCTTTTAAGCCTTACATAAGCCACGCCCAACTTGAAATTGAGGTGTGGGTCATCAGGCTTTTGTTCCAATTCTTTTTTAAGGTCATCTATGTACTTTTCAACAAGTCCTTCTCCCATTTTGCTAAAAGGTCCTCTGTAGTCCTTCATAATATTAAATAGAATAACCCAAACCAATGAGAAGTCCTACTATCCTCCTATAGTGGAGTGCACCACTTAGGTGTCAGTATGACTTGCTTCAAAGAAGGGTCTAATTTTTTTACTCTGTAAGGTATGCCCACATCCATCCTTCCTATGTGTCCTTTGCCAGCAAGCACTACCACCTTTGTGTTGGGATTTTCTTTTATGATCCTAACTATGGCGTAAGCCATAACATTGTCCCACAGGTTTTGAACCTCAAGAAAGGACTTTTCATCCACTTTAGGATGGGATTTTAACACTTCCAAAAGATGCTCTTTTTCTTCTTCTTTCTGCTGTATAAGTGGCTTTGGTATGATGGGATTTTCCACTTTTTGGACGCCATAGCGTCTTACCTCTTCAAGAAGCTCCGATGGTATATTAAGAGCGTAAAGCCTAATACCCTTCTCTTTAGCAAACTTCCATATGGGAGAGTAAAGGGACGGTTCGTATCCCCACCTCTTTCTATACTGACTTTTTTCGATCATCTCTTCTTCAGATATCTTTCCATCTATATAATCATCTAAATATCTTTGAAAACTCTGTTGAAACATTTCCATCCCTATAACAAGTTTATACCCTTCGGCATACATGTGTTTAATGATCATCAGTTGAAATTGGTGATCACTTTCAGAGGTATGTTCTTCAGGTATGTAAATAATGTCTGCTTCTTTTATAAGCTTTTCAAAATCTTTGGCTTCCGCTATGAAAAAACTCATTAATAGAAGCACTAAAACTTTTAAAAACATGCTAAAATAGAATTATAAATTTAGTAAAGGAGGAGTACAATGGCAAGAAAAGGTAGAAAGAAAGGAGGACCCAGATATAAAAGAATAGTGCTTTCCCTCCCTAAAAGACTGTACTATGTACTTAACGGTATAGCTATGGGTGATGAGAGGAAGCTAAATAGGTTAATAAAGGGGATACTTGAAGACAAACTGATGGAATCTACTGTTGCTGAGCTTGAGCTATACTTAGGAAGAATGGAGGAAGAGGAGGAGAAAGAAGAGGAACAAGCTCAGTCGTGATAAGTGATAGAATAAAAAAACTATCTCCCTATAAAACGGAAACTACACAAGCAAGGATCAGGTTGTCCTCTAACGAATTACCCCTACGCTTACCTGAAGATGTGCGCCTCAGAATATCTCAAGAGGTATCAAAAATTCCTATAAACAAGTATCCAGACCCAAACGCCAGTGCGCTCAAAGAAGTTTTATCCGAGCACCTAAGAGTAAAAGAAGAAAACATAGTTTTGGGAAATGGCTCTGACGAGCTTATTTATTACCTTAGTATGGCAATAGGAGAGCTAAGTAGGGGAGTATTTTACCCTATTCCTACCTTTCCCATGTACGAGGTATCCTCAAGGATATTAGGCAGGCAGAGAGTAGAGGTACCTTTGGACCACAACATGGATATAGACCTTAATGCTTCTCTTCTGGCTATCAAGACTCACTCCCCTGTGCTTGCCTTTATATCCTATCCTAATAACCCAACGGGTAGATGCTTTACCAGAAGCAAGATAGAGAGTATAAGACAAGAAGGACTTTTCACGGTAATTGATGAGGCTTACTTTCACTTCTCAAAGAAAACTTTCCTGGAAGACGCTGTAAGTAGAGAGGATACTGTAGTTCTAAGAACTCTCTCAAAAATAGGTATGGCTGGCTTAAGAGTGGGGATTCTTATAGCAAAAGAGGAGATCGCTTACGAAATAAACAAGATGAGACTACCTTTTAACATTACCTACCCTTCACAGGTAATAGCCCGTCTTATCCTTACTGAGTTCTACACTCTAATAGAAGAGTGCATAAACACAGTTATTAAAGAAAGAGATAGACTTTTCAGAGAGCTCTCCCAAATGGAAGGCATGGAGGTTTTTCCATCAGACGCCAACTTTATACTCTTTAGGTCCAACTTCCCTGCGGAAAGGCTTTACAAGGCACTTTTAGATAGGGGTGTTCTTGTCAGAAATGTCTCCTATCTTCCCAGATTGGAAAGGTGCTTAAGGGTAAGCGTTGGACTTCCAGAAGAAAACGACGCTTTTCTTGAAGCATTAGAAGACTCTTTGAAGAGTTTTACCTAAATATTTTCTCAAAGAGGATGTCAGAATCTTAAAAAAGGGAGGGTTATTAAAAAAAAATAATAACTCAAAAGGAGGTGGGTAACATGAAGAAGCTTGGAACCACACTGCTAAGCGTTCTGCTGGCATCCTGCGGTGGAGGCGCAGGTGTTGATTTTGGTGATTTAGGAGGGGGTAGCTCCGGCGGTGCTTATGTCTACCTGAACAGCTTCAATCTAAGTAGCCAGTCTTTTACCACCGGAAGCACCTTTAAGGTAAGCTGGAATGTAAGCTACGGAAGCTCCATAGGACACTACTGGGTAGACTTCTTCGTTGCACAGACAGACACCAGAGACTTCAACGGAGCTTCTAAAGTTTTCACCTATTTAGGAGGCTCTGGCACCAGCATCAACAGAGGATGTCCTACAGGTAGTTGCACAGCCACATGCAATGTCACCAGAAACATAGCTGGAAATATTTACATATCATGCACCCCAGATTGGACAAGCGATACACCCCAAGGTATAGCTCTGAACTTTACTGGTAGCGGTTATGCCATAATGAGAGTCTGCACCTCAGACTTTACCTCTAAGTGCGATGTAAAAAGCATGCCAATAACAGTAGGTCCATGAAAAACTTGGGAGGTAAGCACATGAGAAAACTTCTACTTTTGACAGGATTATCTTTTGTTCTTTCAGCCTGCGGAGGAGGAGGCGGTGGAGATGCCTCCTCTGGTTCTTCTTCGGGTGGTGGCGGGACAGGTTCTCCACCCCCAAGTGGTGGGACAAACCCCCCAATACCCACTAACTGTTATGAGGGCACTTACATAACCCTTGACAAGGCACACATAGTAGTTCAAGATGCCAACGGAAACATCCTTCCCAAAAACTCAAAGGGTGAGTGGGTGGCAAACGATCAGCGAGTGAAAATAGTTATTCCTTACAGCACGGATGCGAGATGTGTAGGTTCTGGGATCAACTACTCTGAAGGCAATCTAAACTTGGGCGGTGATGTGTTTTATTCCTCACCTATGACATGGTACTGTTTTGGAGCTTGGCAATGCGAGAAATCATTCTTTCCTACTCCTATAACACCAACATCCCCCACTGTTGAATACTCTTCGCACATAACCTACTACATCACAGCGGACATTTCCAAAAAAGGTATACCTTGGGAAGCTATTTCTGACTATGTCTATGTTAATGTCTGTGTGCAAGGAACACAAAGAAATGACTGCTACTGACCACAAAACTGGCGGAGGTCTCTCTCAACGAGGGGCCTCTGCCAGCCAAACACATGTCCGCACTCCGCTAAGCGATCTCATTCTTATCGTAAAGCTTTTTATCCTCGTACATGCGGGCACTGGCGATCTTTATAAGCTCATCCACACTTGCACCATCTTTTGGATATACCGCATATCCAATGTTGGCTTTTACTTGAGTGCCGTTAACCTCAAATGTCAGTGCATTTTTCAGCCTTTCTATGACCGTAGATATCTTGTCCTCTTTTATGTCTTTTAGGATCGCGACAAACTCATCACCACCGTATCTTATAATAAAATCGTCTGACCTCAAATGCTTCCTAAGTCTATACCCTACCTCTGCCAGAACCTGATCTCCTTTAGCATGACCGTAAGTGTCATTAATATCTTTGAAGTTATACATATCAATAAACAGTATGCAGTAATTTATGCCAAGCTTTCCGTAATTTTCAAGCTCTTTTTTTAACACATCTTCAAGAAACCCTCTGTTGTTTACCTTTGTAAGTGCATCCATGTAGGCTTTGTTTCTTAGTGATCTTATAGTTTTAGTTAAGGATACGCTGTAAAAGAAAGCCACTGCAATGAGCAGGTAACTGTAAAAAGTTAGGAGAGTATTTAGGAGTTTGTTGTTCCAAAAACCTACAATAGCCTGAAGCAAAAAGGACACGCTGAACAAAGCAGAAAGTCTCCTTAATACACTATTCCTAAAGGCAAGGGTAAAAGACGCAAAAAGCACAGCGAAACCAAGAGCCAGGTATTGCTCATAAGTCATCCAACTCCTCACCCCTCAAAAGTCTCTGCGCATAATTTACAACAGCTAAGACCATAAACCACAAAGCATGATGGTCTATATCTTCAAACTCCTCTTTAACATAAAGGCTCCCGTCAGGCATTTTAACCACCTTTACATACTCAAAAGCCTTCTGCGCGAGGGTTTTATTTTCTACCTTTTGCAGTATCTTTTCTTTTATTTCCTCAGGTAGGGGCATCTCCATCTTTCCTCACCTCCAAGGCAGTTATAAACATGGGCTTAAGTCCTAAATATAATCTTCCTATTCTCAAAAGGTATCTGTAAGCGTAAATTACATATACACCATCTTTTAGTTGTGTGCTTGCACAACTACCTTCAAAGCAGTTCTTTTGCGCACCTTTTAAGAATATAAGAGAGTTTTCGTAAGGAGTTTGAACAAAGACTCTATTACCCTTCCTCCACACCAAGGATGGTTTAGGCAAAAAGGATATGATGGTGAGATTATTCTTTATTGCGTTAATAAGTTCTTTGGCACAGGCTATCTTTTCCCTAGACAAGAGGAAGTTTCTCATAAGGCTAAAAGAGTGCTTATAGTTAGGGAATAAAAATCTCATTCCCACCTCCCTTATGTATATTTTAACATGGTGATCAAGCCCGCCTATGACAGGATTATCCCATCCTTCTTTTAAGTAAGCGTAAGCGTATTTTTCAATATCTATAACTTTCTGCAAAAGGGATAGGGATCTTTCTTTAAGGACCGGAAAAGTTAGTAGTATAGGAAGAAAATACAAAAAGAGCATGGGTTTGTTGTCAAGTAAAACATCCTTTAAGTTAATCATCTCAAACATATACTCTTTATCTCTACTCAGTTTCCACCTGTACTTTTCTTTAAAGGGATGGGCTATTACCTTAAGGTTCTCCACCTGTATTAAGTCTCCGAGTATGTTTCCATCTTTGTCCGTTATCTTCTTTTCAATGCCTGCAATTATCTTAAGCTCATCACAGAAATTTTTTATAGCGTCTGTATCGTGATCTGTGATTATTGCGTAATCTATGTCCTGAGCTGACATGCTTGTCTTTATGTCTTCAGGCTTACCCAAAGAATCGTAAGAGAACTGGGTGTGTATATGAAACTCGTAAGAATACACATAAAAGTCAGGAGGTTCAAAGAGCTCTTTACACCTTCTTGCTTTTACCCACTTAATAGGGTGTAGATGTATAAAGGCTGAGTAAGCAATCAGTAGTGCAATAAAGAGCCAGATCATCTGAGGTTCATTTTTTCCTGTACTTCCTCAATGGTCTTTACCGCTATTTGTCTTGCTTTTTTAGACCCTTCTTCAAACAGCTCCTCTAAATGCTTAATATCCTGTTTGAGCTTTTCCCTTCTTTCTCTTATTGGTTCAAGGAAGCTCTCAAGCCCTTCAAACATGATCCTTTTGCACTCAACACATCCGAGCTTTCCACTTTTGCAGTCTTGCTCTATTTGTAAAACTTTCTCGTCCTGCGTAAAAAGTCTGTGGTACATAAAGACGGGACATATTTCCGGTCTTCCGGGATCGCCTTTGCGTAGCTTTTGGGGATCTGTGAAAAATCTCATGACTTTTTGCTCCACCTCACCCCTCGTATCCGCAAAGTATATGGCATTGTCATAAGATTTGCTCATTTTCCTGCCGTCTATACCTACCAATTTAGGGGTTTGAGTGAGCATAGCCTGAGGTTCAGGGAAGGTATCACCGTAAAGATAATTGAACCTTCTTGCTATCTCTCTGGTCAGCTCTATATGGGGAAGTTGATCTTCACCTACCGGGACAGCGTTAGCTTTGTATATGAGGATGTCTGCTGCCTGAAGCACAGGATAACCCAAAAAGCCGTAAGTGTCCGTATCGTAAAAGTCCCTCTTGGATACATTAAGCTCTTTGAGTATATGGCTCTCCATGTATCCTTCAAATACAGCTCTTACAAGGGACTGGGATACTTCATCAAGGATCAGATCCTCAAGAACTTCAAAATCTTCAACCTTATAAGGAAGTTTTGAAATAAGCTCTTTTATAAGGTCCCTTGTACCTCCTTTGAACTGTATCTCTAAATCCTGTATCCTCAGGAGGTTATACTTCGTATCTTTGTAGCTGGGATTCCACTCAAGCCAGCTTTTTGGTGTTATCATACTTAGAAGTAAAAAGAGTTCAGCATGCTCCTTTACTTTAGACTGTATGAAGAGGAGGCTCTTTTTTGGATCAAGCCCTAAGGCTACCCAATCAAGCATAACTTCTTTTATGTTCTCTTTTAGCTCTGAGGTTTTTTTGTAAGCGGTAGTTAAGGCGTGCCAGTCCGCTATGAAAAACAAAGTTTCGTGCTTATCCTGAAGGTCTATCCAGTTTTTTATTACACCAAAGTAGTGTCCTAAATGCAGTTTACCCGTTGGCCTCATACCGCTTATGACTCTCATAGCTTCCTCCACTTTGTTCCTGTAGGTGTGTCTTCTAAGGCTATACCAATGTTTCTAAGCTCATCCCTTATGTAATCCGCTATCTTAAAAACCTTTTCATTTCTTGCCATGTTCCTCACCTGTATGAGCAGATCTATAAGTTTTTCGTCTAACACCTGTCCCGCTTCGAGCTCTTTTTTAACCACTTCCCCAACAGACCTTTCTGGGTAGAGGTCTTCGAAAAGTCCAAATATACCTCTCATGTGCTTGAGCATGGAATTTACTGCAAACTCATAGGCGTCAAGTTCATGCTTGCTTATCTTTCTTTCCAAAAGTGCCTTGTTTTTGACCTTTCCAAGCTCTCCTACAAGCCCAAAGATGTGAGACAGTGCGGAAGGAGTGTTAAAGTCATTACTCAAGTCCTTGAAGAACTCTTCCTCTACCTCCTTTGACTTATCGTAGAGATAACTTGTAGGTGCAGTACCTTCCAAGGGGAGGTTCTTAAGCATTTCAAAGTCTTCTACAGCGCGTTTTATCCTTTCGTATGACCTTTTGGCTTCTTCCATCTTTTCCCAAGAAAAATCAAGAGGGCTTCTGTAATGGGTAAAAAGGACAAGAAGTCTGAGGACATCGGGATGATACTTCTTATACACTTCCTTAAGGGTTATGTAGTTACCAAGAGACTTGGACATCTTCTGCCCACTTACGGTGACAAGTCCGTTGTGTATCCAATACCGGGCAAAAGGTTTTCCGGTTAGGGCTTCTGCTTGTGCCATTTCATTCTCATGGTGGGGAAAAACAAGATCAAGACCTCCACCATGAATGTCTATGGTATGTCCTAAATGCTTAAATATCATAGCAACGCATTCAGTGTGCCACCCAGGTCTCCCTTGTCCCCAGGGACTTTCCCATGCAGGTTCTCCTGCCTTTGCAGACTTCCAGAGGGCAAAGTCCAAAGGATCTCTTTTCTTTTCAGAAGGTTCTATTCTTGCTCCAACTTCCAGCTCTTCTGTGCTTCTTTTGGAAAGCTTGCCATACTGGGGAAAAGTCTTTACAGAAAAGTAAACATCACCTCCAGACTCGTAAGCATAACCCTTATCTATAAGCTCTTTTATAACTTCTGTGATCTCCTTTATGTGTTCTGTAACTCTTGGCTCCACATTGGCAGGTTTTACTCTTATACGCTCCATATCCACATAGTAGCTGGCTATGTACCTGTTGGCAATGGTCATAAAGTCTTTTCCTTCTTCTTTGGCTCTGTTTATTATCTTGTCATCTACATCAGTGAAGTTTCTAACAAACTTAACTCTGTAGCCAAGATGTTCCAAATACCTTCTGAATACATCAAAGACTATTAGGCTTCTACCGTGTCCTACATGGGAATCGTCGTAAACAGTCACACCGCAGGTGTATATGAGAACTTTTGGTGGGTCCAATGGGACAAATTCCTCTATCTTTCCGCTCAAGGTGTTGTATATTCTCAGGCTCATAGCTTAAAATTATACATATACTCAATCTTATGGCTATCTGCTACATTTCCTTTGGTAGCAACTTTGGGGATAGGTTAGGAAACATACTTAAAGCTCTGAACTTGCTTGCACAAGTAGGCAAGTTAGAGGCGGTATCCACCGTATACGAAAGCCCACCTTGGGGAGTAGCTGATCAGCCTAATTTTTTAAACGGTGTTATCAAACTCAGCACTCACCTTAACCCTATTGCTCTTCTGAAGGCACTAAAGCACATAGAAAGGTGTGTGGGTAGAGTGGAACGATACAGATGGGGTCCCAGAGAGATAGACTTAGACATATTACTGTACGAACAGCAAGTGATCATGCTTAGCTTTTTAAGAATACCCCACAAGCACTTACTTGAAAGGGACTTTGTCCTATTTCCTCTGCTTGAACTTGATGAGAACCTCCTCTATCCCATTACCAAAGAACCACTCAAGCTTTTTGCAAAAGATGTAAAGAACCAGCTTAAGCCCTTCGCGTGCATCACTTCTTACTTTTTACATACTGCTCCCAATTTTCGGGTGTGAAGGGAGAGATCTGTCTCAGAAGTCTTATAACTTTTGGGAATTCCTCTATAACATAGTCTACATCTTCTTCCGTGTTGTCTCTTCCAAAGCTAAACACTAACGAGCCGTTTGCTACTTCCTTTGGTACTCCTACCGCAAAGAGTACATGGGATTGTTTGAGTGCCAAAGAGACACACGCAGAGCCTGAAGCGGTCTCTATTCCCATCAGATCAAGTCTCAAAAGCATAGCTTCTCCTTCTATGAGGTGAATTATCAGTGAAAGGTGATGAGGCAGTCTCTGAGTGGGATGTCCTGTGAATTCTATGTAATCAAGACTTTCCTCGAGAGCCTTTCTGAGCTTATCCCTATAATGGGCAAGCCTTTTCATCCTATCTTCAAGCTCTTTCATGGTAAGCTCGGCTGCAGCACCAAAGCCTACTATTCCGGGTACATTTTCCGTTCCCGCTCTTACACCTCTTTCTTGCGTACCACCTTCTATGAGAGGTCTTATTTTAACTCCCTTCTTGGTCCATAAAGCACCCACACCCTTTGGTCCGTACATGAGGTGGGCGGTAAAGGATGCTGCATCCACACCCCAGTCTTTCACATCAACAGGGTAGTGTCCCAAGGTAGGACATGCGTCTGTATGGAATATCACCTTGGGATTTTTTGTTTTCGCTGCCTGTACTAAACTCTTTATGTCCTGTATAGTACCTATCTCTCTGTTAGAATGTCCTATGCTTACCAGCACAGTGTCAGGTCTTACTGCCTGGCTTACTTGCTCAGGATGTATAAGACCGTATTTGTCGGGTCTTAGGTATGTGACTTCCCACCCTTTTCTCTCTAAGGTTTTTAGTGGATGCAGTATGGAGTGATGCTCTATTTCTGTGGAAACTATGTGTTTTCCTTTCTTTTCGTAAGCTTCCGCTATACCCTTTATGGCTAAGTTGTTAGCTTCTATACCACCGGAAGTGAAGATGATCTCCTCGGGAGAGTTAGCATTTATAAGTGCTGCTATTTTTTCTCTTGCTGAGTTGATAGCTTTTTTTGCTACTTGACCAAAGCTGTGCAGAGAGGTGGGATTTCCAAAGTGTTCCCTAAAGTAGGGAAGCATCGCTTCAAGCACTTCTTGTGCAACAGGTGTTGTTGCTATGTGATCCAAGTAAACTACTCTTTGACCTGCCTTTTTTACAAACATGCTTACCTCCTTAAAATTTTCTCTGATAAAAGCTTAGCTATTCCCAAGAAAGCCTTAGACACTTCAGACTCAGGCTGTGCTATAACTACAGGAACGCCCGTATCTGATGTTTCCGCCACCTCTGGGTCCATGGGTATGGAACCCAATATCTGCAAGTCGTAAGCTCTTACGAACTCCAAGACTCTACCTTTACCGAATACATAGTACTTCTTCCCGCTGTCAGGACAGACAAAGTAAGCCATGTTCTCTACCACACCCAGTATGGGTACATGCACTTCTTTGAACATGGAAGTTGCTTTTTTTACATCAGCTAAAGCAACATCTTGTGGTGTGGTCACTATCACTGCGCCCGTCATGTGCACATTCTGAGCCAAAGTTAGCTGTACATCCCCAGTGCCCGGTGGCAGGTCCAAAACAAGAAAATCTAGCTCTCCCCAATTTACATCAAAGAGAAACTGGGTAAGAGCTTTCATAAGCATGGGACCTCTCCATATGACGGGGGTATCCTCCGAAGGAAGTAAAAAGCCTATGGAGAGTACTTTAAGGCCATACTTTTCCACAGGGATAAGTTTGTTTCTTTCGTCCACATGAACCCTCTCTCCTTTTACACCCAAAAGGGTTGGAACGCTAGGACCGTATATGTCTGCATCTAAAAGTCCCACCTTATAGCCGTGTTTTAAGAGGGCTACCGCCAAGTTAACCGATACGGTAGATTTACCAACACCACCTTTCCCGCTACCTACGACTATTAGATGTCTTACACCCTCCACCTGTCTTCTTGTAAAGGCAGGCTGTCCAAAAGCAGGTGGTGGTTCGGGCACACCTTCTGCGAACCTTATGTTTATATTTTTCACATCGGGTATTGTTTCTAAAGCTTTGTATGTCTTCTGTTTTATCTCATCCTCAAGCCCCTTTTCAGGAAGCCTATAAACAACCTCAAGGGTAGAACCTATGAGTTTAATGTCCTTTATGAGTTCAGATAATCTCATATTGTTAACGGTCATATCCCTTAGTGCATCCACTATGTCTTTTACTGCCATTAAATTCCTCCTCTGTCTTGAAATATAATTTATTTTTGTGAGGGTGCATATGAGCATAATCAAATTGGGTATGGAAAAGTCATGAATTACCTGTCTCAGATACTAAGTTATATAAGTGGCAACCCTGATATAACAGAGATATATTTGGCTCCCAAAGCACCACCTGTTGATAGGAAGGACGGAAAACTCATAAGGATAGCAGATACCTTGCTTACCTCAGAAGATGTAAGAGATACCCTTTTGGCTCTAAGAAGTTATGCATCTCCTCTTTTGGGTCCTCTTGGACATGAAGGCACTTTCTCCTTTGGTATACAGAATGTGGGAAGGATAAGGGTCAGTTATATAACCCAGCGAGGCAGTTATGTGGTAAACATAGTAAAGACTCCTTACTCTGTGCCCGCTTTAGAAGACCTCTGTTATGATCCAAAAATACCTCAGCAGCTGGATGAACTTGTAAGGATAAACTCTTCCGGTATAGTGCTACTTTCCGGCATCAACTCTATAAAGGTAAGCACTTTTGCGTATGCGCTCCTTCAACATGTATCTAAAAATTACCAGAAGATAATACTGGTTCTTGAAAGACCGCTATCTTTCCTCTTAAAACACAGTAAATCGTTAGTTATACAGAGAGAGATAGGTATAGATACGCCTAGTTTTGAGGATGGGCTTAGAGATGTGGCTTATGTAAATCCAGACCTTCTGTATGTAAGCTACAAGGAGGTACTTCCCACTGGGGACATATTCCATATAGTAAGAGCAGTAGAACTGAGCACTTTAGTGATGTTTTACTGTCCTTACATGAGTGAAGAACTACTTTTGAAGAGTTTTGAAAAACATAAAAGGCTTATCAGAGCCCTAATAAGAGTGGAAGCTTCTCAAGAAGGGAAGCTTCAAGTATACATCACAGACAAACTACCTTAGGCACAGGAAAGCCGTTAAAGTTAGATGCGTATACTGTTGTGTAAGCACCTGTAGACAGTATGTAAAGGTAGTCTCCTATCTCAGGTTCTGGCAAAGCTACCATCTTGGCTATAACATCCATACTATCACAGGATACGCCTCCTATAGTCCATTCCTTTAGCTCTCCTTCTCTATCTAAGTAGAAAGGATACCTTATACCCCCTAAAGCTTCTGCTAAGCCGTTGAAAACTCCAGTATCTATGTATAGCCAGTTCTCATCGTTTCTCTTAGCTTTCCCTATCACCTTAGCGACCATGATACCCTGATCACCTACTAATCCTCTGCCCGGTTCCATTTGAAGTTCGTAAGGTGGATGGGGAAAAAACTTTTGCAGAAGACCCTTTATGTAATAAGCTATGTCTTCTACCCTTAAGGCTTCGTAAGTGTACTTGACAGGTATACCACCCCCCATGTTGAGCGTTTGGAGTTTAAAACCTCTACTTTTTGCCCTTTCCCAAAGCTCTGAGGACTTTCTTATAGCGATAAACCAGTTTCTGTAATTGTTGCACTGGGACCCCACATGGAAGGTTATACCGTATGGAACAAGACCCCTTTCCCTTGCGTATTCAAGGATATCCAGAGCGGTATCCACATCAACACCAAACTTCTTAGATAGCGGCCAATCGCTACCTTCATTGGGTACCACTAGCCTTACATACACTCTTGCTCTCTTTGCTATTCTTGCTATCTTATCCACCTCGGTGAAGGAATCCACACAGAAGCGATTTACTCCTACAGAGTATGCGTAGTCTATAAATTCCTCAGGTTTTACCGGATTACTGGATATAACTCTTTCAGGCTCCACTTTTAGGCTTATCACCTTCCTGAGCTCTTCAGAAGAAGCCACTTCAAACCCCGCACCCTTTTCCGCTAAAGCCTTTATGACATTAATATGGTCGTTAGCTTTTACCGCATAGTATATCTTAAAGTTGGGCATGTGTTTGAGTATTTCCTCATACCTTTTCTTAATACCCTCCATATCTAACAGAAGCGTAGGAGTTTCCTGAGGTTTTAGATAAGGTGTCATGTGGCTCCTTTTGGAGATGAAGTCCTCAAAGTATCTTTTGGCAAACTCAAACTGAAGCTCTTTTTGGTCCAACGACTCTTTGACCATAATGGAAGTATAATATAGCCGTGATTCTCTATAATGCCTAAATTTAAAATTTCGGTTTATAATATCTCACGGAGCGATGCCATGATTAAAAAGGTATTTGGAAGACCCTTGAGTTGGCTTGAGAGAATACTCTTCGTTGACTTCATAAAAGGGCTATCCGTAACATTAAGGCAGGCTTTTAGTAAAACCATAACCACTCACTACCCTTATGAAAAGCTCACCCCACCAAAGAGGTTCAGGGGCTTTTTGGGGCACAAGGTTGTAGATGGAAATGAACCTCAACCAGCCTTTGATGAGTGGGTGGAGAGATTTAAGATAGAGGTGAGACCCGGCAAAAGCAGGTGTGTGGTTTGTTTGCTCTGTAAAAGGGCATGTCCTGTACCTCAGCTTTTTGAGATAGAGGGAGAAAAACTTCCCAACGGAAAGCGTGTAGTTAGTGTCTTTAACATGAACCTTATGCTCTGCACCTTCTGCGGTTTTTGCGTGGATGCTTGTCCCGTAGACTGCCTTTTCAACAGTGATATACACGAAACCGCTTCTTACACGAGAAAGGATGCCATACTGAATCTTGAGACCTTAGAGCAGATAGGCAGAGACTGGCAGTTAAGAAGGGAAAAGGAACCGGACAGAATATGGATAGATGACCAGCAAAGACAAAAACTTTGGTACGAAAACGACCTCAAACTGCCGGAGGTAAAGGGGTGATACAGTGGTTAGCCTTTTTGCTTTTTTCTCTTTTAGCAATACTTTCTGCGTTAGGTGTGGTTGTGCTTCCTAATCCTGTGTATGTAATACTGTCCCTTCTTTCTTCGCTTATAGCAATAGCAGGCATTTTTTTTGTAGCGGGAGCAGAACTGGTAGGTGCCATACAGCTACTCATATACGCAGTGGCGGTCACAGTTTTTTATGTATTTGTCCTGACCGCAGTTCCTTGGGAGAAGGCACTTAAAAAAGATTCCCATTATAGGATTGAAGGAGTTATGTCTTTTCCTCTACTTTTGCTTATGTATCTTGAAGTACTCATAGTTTTTTCCTTAGGTATTAGCGCTTCACCTAAGGGGCAGATAATACAGATTTCAAAGAAGTTTGGCAATACAGAAGTTATTGGTAGTATACTATTTAGCAAGTATTTCCTCGTTTTTGAGCTTGTTTCTTTAGTGCTTTTGATAGGCATGATAGGTGCAGTAATAATAGGCAGGAAGGAGGCTCAAACTTATGACAGCGATACCCCTTGAAGCTTACATGCTCGTAAGCGTGCTTATCTTTGGTCTAGGACTCTTTGGTATGATAGTGAGGCGAAACTTAGTTACGGTGCTTATGAGTATGGAGCTTGCACTGAACGCGGTCAACATAGCTTTTGTTGGTGCTGATGTCCATTTAGGGCTTGCGGACGGTCAAATCTTTGCACTTTTTATTATAGCATTGGCAGCAGCAGAAGCAGCTGTGGGTCTTGGAATAATAATATCCATATTTAGGTTAAGACGTGTAGAATCTACAGATGAAATAACGGATATGAGAGACTAACATGGAAGCGCTCCTTTTGCTGATACCCTTTTTTGCCTTTTTGGTAGTGGGTTTGGCAGGAAAATATTTGGGAGACAAGCTCTCTGCCATCATTACCTGCACTGCAGGCG